>Ga0307945_1000696_pt1 | contig 24129 bp, 37 predicted proteins | sample OrgLakmetagen228_FD_201818 | JGI IMG/M metagenome (GOLD analysis project Ga0307945, IMG submission 201818) | Saline water microbial communities from Organic Lake, Antarctica - #228 | ecosystem: Environmental > Aquatic > Non-marine Saline and Alkaline > Saline | place: Antarctica: Organic Lake...
CCCACTCCCACCCCTCCATAGACCCACCCACCTGCACCCAGTAGTTGCCTAGAATGACATCAGACACACAGATGGTTGCCCGACTCCAACGGAACTCGTCCCCCCAATGCTTAACGCGCAGCACCTCACAGCCATAGAGGAACACCTCCACGCTCTTGCCCCAAAACTTGCTCTTGGTCTCCAGCTCACCCTGTGTGCACGCACGTACGTGTTGTGTGTGTGCGCGTAATTGTGTGTGTACGCGTGCGTGCATGTGTGTGTGCCTCTACGCTGTTGCCCCGAAATCGCTTTTGGTTGCTGGCTCACTGTGTGTGTGCACGCGTGTGTGAGTGCGTGTGTGTATCTGTGTATGTATATGTGTACTCGTTTGGGTTTATTAATAAATCTGCGATCATACATGCGCACTCATAACTATTCCCGCGCCCTCAACCATTGAAAAGAGGCATGGGCATCCAATTGCTAGATGAACAACTCAAACAGACTATTGAAGACAAAAACACTAACGAGCCAGTATTATCACGACAGTGTGGCGATGCTCACTACCCCCACTTCTACCTCCCCTCCGAAATCCACCAGTCTTTGCGGTGCCTGACGAATCCTCTCTCTTATCTTTCTGTTAATGCCCACATAACGTGAAACGGTATATCACAGCGTACCGCGAACGTTTCCAACCCCCTCGCAGTGTGTCGGAAGCATTTAAATAACTTATAAACTAGGGCCTCGCAAAGCTCACATTGGGGTAAACTAATTAATTATTTATATGATATAAATCTATGCATGAACGGGACAGGCTGGGAAAGCCTCCCAAGCTGCCCCTCAAGGTGGACAAACAGCTTGGAAGGCTGGCCCTCTCTTGGGGAGGAAAGACACCAAGACAAAGGGCGCCTTCATTCCCTTCACATGCGCACGCATGCACACGTACCTGCATGCACACACACCCCTACGTGCATGCACACGCGTATGCACACACGCGTACGCGCATGCACACATACGTGCGCACACACATATACACACATGTACACAACGCACACACATACACGTACGAACACAACCGTATACACACGCATGCACGTACACAACGCACGCACACGTACGCGCACGCACACACATACATGCATGCACACACACATACACGCACGCACAAGTACACAACGCACGCACATACATGTACGTGCACGCACACACACATACGCACGCACGCACGCACACGCGCGTGCACGTGCAGCTCAGACGGCCAAAGGCCCTTGCATAAACCACATTGGGGTAAGTAATTAGACTGTGTACCCCTTGCATAGGCTTGCATTGGTCACAAGTCTACAGTAATTCTTTTGTGTGTGTCATCCCCATAGGTGCTTCAACACCACGTGTGTATATGTGCCTCAGCACTATGTGTGTATGTGCTTCAACACTGTCTGTGTACGAAGTATCAACAGCGTCCATTTCCTGACTGTCAACAGTGTGTGTGTGTATGTGAGTGTGTGTGTTTGTGTGTGTGTGTGTGTGTGTGTGTGTGTGTGTGTGTGTGTGTGTGTCAACACGATGCGCGTATGAAAGTGTCGACAGCATCGTCCTCTTTTCCTCTCACCTGCAACTCCCATCCTTTCTCTGTGCTGTCAGCCATATATGCGAGCACAGGGGGGTGGTGGCTGACCTGCTCTGACACGTACCTACAGAAAGAGGCGTGTGTGTATGTGTGTGTGTGTGAGAATGCATGTGTGTCTGTCATGGCTGACCTGCTCTGACACGTACCTCAGAAAAAGGCATGTGTGCGTGTGCGTGTGTGTGTGAGTGCATGCGTGTGTGTGTGTGTGTGTGTGTGTATGTGTGTGCGTGTATGTGTGTGTGTGAATGTGCGTGTGTGTGAATGTGTGTGTGTGTGTATGTGTGTGCGTGTATGTGTGTGTGTGAATGTGCGTGTGTGTGAATGTGTGTGTGTGTGTGAATGTGTGTGTGAATGCATTTGTGTATGTCATTGCTGTCCTATTTTGACACCTACCTGCACACATATGTGTGTGTGTGTGTGCATATGCGTGCGTGTGTGCATGCGCATGTGTGTGTATGTGTGTATGTGTGGTATGTACATCTGTGCGTGAGTCAGCATGCCCCAATTATGAAGCGCTGCCGTACACCATTTAACAAGCGGTTGCATGCAGACGGTGCACAAGCGACCGCACACAACCACATGAACGTTTACATCTACTGCACGCAGACAGTGCACAACAGACCGCACACAACCACATGAACGTTTACATCTACTGCACGCAGACAGTGCACAAGAGACCGCACACAACCACATGAACGTTTACATCTAGTGCATGCAGACGGTGCACAAGAGACCGCACACAACGACACAGGTCATTTGTATCTACTGCACGCAGACGGTGCACAAGAGACCGCACACAACGACACAGGTCATTTGCATCTACTGCACGCAGACGGTGCACAAGAGACTGCACGCAATGACACCGTACGTTTGCATCTGCAGTGGCCCTCTTGACATCTAAATCATATACGGGTCCTTGGGGGGCATTAAAGGATGCAGCAAGCAGTGCCAAAAACGATGAGCCAGAAATACAGGGCCTCCTCTTTATAGTCCACATGCACACCCACACCCACACACTCACACATCCACACATCCACACACCCACACACTGTGACATTGTTATCACAAATATAGCAGGCATGAACAATTATAACCCACAGACACCCACCCACCCACACACACACGCACTTACACAGGCATACTGGCAAACACACATTAATAGCAGGCGCGAACATCCACGCACACACACACACATAGACTCACCGCTTGGTATTGTCTGGGGACTGCCACTCGTACGTCTCGCCCAGTAGGGGGTTGAAGGGCTTGCCGTCACGCAGTGCCTGAATATGTGTGTGTGCGTGTGTGCGTGTGTACGTGTATGTAGTTGTGTGTGTACGCGTGTATGTATGTATGTGTGTATGTGTGTGTATGTGTGCGCACGCTCATGTATCGGTCTAAAGATAAAACAAAACAGGTTTATCTGAATGTACACCCTTCTATAATGTTACTGTGGCAGTGCAAGCATGCCGCAAAGCACGTAGCCAACGCATGCATGTTACTGTGCACTTCTGTGGTAGTGCAAGCATGCCGCAACGCACGTAGCCAACGCATGCATGTTACTGTGCACTACTGTGGTAGTGCAAGCATGCCGCAAAGCACGTGCAATACTGTGGTAGTGCGAGCATGCCGCAAAGCACGTGCACTTCTGTGGTAGTGCAAGTTTGCCGCATGTGGTAGTGTACGCATGTTACTGTGGCAGTGCAAGCATGCCGCAAAGCACGTAGCCAACGCATGCTAGTCTCATATCTCATATGTAACACCCACCAAGCTGTTATAGCAGGTCAGCTTCCACACGGCTACCAGCATCAGGTGGTTCAAGCTGTTCTAGCCAACGCACGTAAGCACACGCCACTCGTAATTGATTTCTATCCATTTCTATTGATTGCTGATGAAAACCCACCAAGCTGTTATAGCAGGTCAGGTTCCATACAGCTACCAGCATCAGGCGGTCTAGGCTGTTAGGCTCTGAGGGCAGGCGGTCCAACAGGCATGCGTACTCCAGGGACTCGGCAAGCCTGTGTGTGTGTTGTGTGTGTGTGTGTGTGTGTGTGTGTGTGTGTGTGCGTGCGCGCGTGTGCGCGTGTGTATTGTGTGTGTTGTGTGTGTTGTGTGTGTGTGTGTGTGTGTAAGTGAGTGTGTGAGATGTACTTCAGAACTGTCGTGTGAGGTAGTCTACATGGCACACACACACGCACACTCCTTTGTTCTCAATGACCTTTTTGACCTTTCTGTCCTCAGGGACGAAGCAGCCGGTGTATTTGACGTGCGCTTAAGGTACACGTTGAGCTTTCTAAGGTTCAAAGATGCCTATCTAAGCGGTCTGTACATACATGTGCTCATGTGCAGAAGCTTGTATGTGTGTGTATGTGTTTGCATATAAGACTACTAATGAAGGGCAGGCTTGGTGATGTGAGTCAGATACTAGTATCCTGGTTTTGTTGTTGCCACATGAACATGCACACACACAACTGCCCACCTCCACAATCACGAACACACAGACGCATTCGCACCCGCTCACACACAAACACACACACTTCTACAGCGAGCTGGTGGGCTTGTTGATGGTGGCAGACATGGTGATGCGGGTGGATCTGTGCTAATGAACTGATGTACAAACACACACACGCACCTTTGCAGCGAGCTGGTGGGCTCGTTGAAGGTGGCGGGCATGGTGATGCGGGTGGATCTGTGCCAATGAACAGATGTACAAACACACACACACAGAGACGCAACCGCTCACACCCTTACATGCTCACACACAGACACACACACCTCTGCAGCGAGCTCGTGGGCTCGTTGATGGTGGCAGGCATGGTGATGCGGGTGAGGTCCTTGCCGATCATGTTCTTCATCAGCGACCAGAGGCTGAAACCTTTACCCAAGGGGCGAGGCATGGGCAGGCGTGTGCGTACACCCTTGGACTGCGATTGTGTGAAGGTGATCAGGATGACATATGTCAGTGAATGAGTGGAGAGTGTTTGGGCATCAGTATTATAAGCAGCCAGTGCACACCCTTGGACTGCGAGTGAGTGCAGGTGATCAGGATGACATATGTCAGTGAATGAGTGGAAGGCTATTTGGGCATCAGTATTAAAAGCAGGCAGTGCACACACCCTTGGACTGCGAGTGTGTGAAGGTGATCAGGATGACATGTGTGAGTGAATGAGTGGAAGGCTATTTGGGCATCAGTATTAAAAGCAGGCAGTGCACACACCCTTGGACTGCGAGTGTGTGAAGGTGATCAGGATGACATTTGTGAGTGAATGAGTGGAAGGCTATTTGGGCATCAGTATTAAAAGCAGGCAGTGCACACACCCTTGGACTGCGAGTGTGTGAAGGTGATCAGGATGACATTTGTGAGTGAATGAGTGGAAGGCTATTTGGGCATCAGTATTAAAAGCAGGCAGTGCACACACCCTTGGACTGCGAGTGTGTGAAGGTGATCAGGATGACATTTGTGAGTGAATGAGTGGAAGGCTATTTGGGCATCAGTATAAAAAGCAGGCAGTGCACACACCCTTGGACTGCGAGTGTGTGAAGGTGATCAGGGTGACATGTGTGAGTGAATGAGTGGAAGGGTATTTGGGCATCAGTATTAAAAGCAGGCACGCATAGAGGCTGTCAAGGAAGTGTTGATCGTGAACGCAGTGGACTGCGCCATGAGCCAGCCAGCCAGCCAGCCAGTGCACACCCCTGGATGCGGCTAGTAAGATGATGTAAGTATGATGTAAGTATGCTGTAAGTATGATGTAAGTATGATGTGAGTATGATGTAAGTATGATGTAAGTATGATGTAAGTATGATCAGTGGAATGAGAAGATGTAAAGAATAGCAGTGAAGAAGAAGTGTGTTTTAGGCACCAGCGGCACGAGAAGGCGTGTGTGCGCACACCCTCAGACTGCGGTTTGGAGGAGGTGGCTTCAAACATTGTTTGAATGTATGAATGTGTTTGAGCAATGGTGCAATAAGCAGGCGTGTGCGCAAACCCTTTAACCCGCTGTCGTGGAAGTGAGGGGGGATTCAATGCCTGCCTGTCTAATTCTAGAGGTGTGTGTGCATGCAAGTGTGTGTGTGTGTGCGTTTGTGTGCGTGTGTGTGTGTGTGTGTTTGTGTGTGTGTTTGTGTGTGTGTGTGTGTGTGTGTGTGTGTGCATGCAAGTGTGCGTGTGCACGCGTCGATCTCATGCCATGAAGGTGAACGTGCACACACACGCGCGCACACACACACGCACGTAAACTTGTGTGCGCAAATGTGTTCAAGCTGACAGTGTTTCTGCAGACCTAAATTGAGAACAAATCAAAAAATGGGCAAGGAAGCATCCCTGTGCCGCTCTCACACCCACACTTAAAAAAGCTTGAGCAAATGCCAATGACTGTGAACGCCCACACACTTGTGCAGACTGAAATCAAGAAAGAATAAATAAACAAATAAATATATATAGTGATGTAACCTTAACCAAATCGAGAAAGCATCAAAAGGAAGGGCAAGGAAGCATCCTTGTGCCGCCCCCACACACTCAAAAAAGTTTGAGCACCATGCACATGCCAATATAACTGTGAGCGCCCACAAACTAGTGCGAGTGTGTGTGTGTGTGTATGCATCCACCTTGCGCACCAGTGTGCACACTTTTTCTCCTCATCTCATGACAGTGTGTGTATTGCTCTCACTCCTCAGCATCCACCTTGTGAACCAGTGTGTGTATGCCTGTCTGTGCGTACTTTCTCCTTTACAGTCATTACATTTGTTGATTTACATTCTTTATTGTATATACCTACAATCAATCAATGATATATATCAATCATTAATATATGATTACGATATAGATACAATATAGGTAGATACAAATTATAATAAGATATATACCTACAATCATTACATTTGTTGAGTAAAGGGTGGCAGGAGGCTGAGTGTGGATGCTAGGCCGCTGCATAATCATACACTACACTACACCACACCACACCACACTACACTACATGTGTGGCCACGTTCTCACCTCCTGCTCATTTTCATCATTGTCGTCGTCATCATCGCTTGAATTTTCCTCCTCATCGTCTCCTGCAGCGTTGTCATGGCTGCTCCTCGCGCCTGTGTGTGTGTGTGTGTGTGTGTGCTCATTGTCTGCTGCAGCGTTGTCAAGGCTGCTTCTTGCACCTGTGTGTGTGTGCGTGTGTGTGTGTGTGCTCATTGTCTGCTGCAGCGTTGTCATGGCTGCTCCTTGCGCATGTGTGTGTCTTTGCGTGCGTGCGTGTGTGTGTCCTCGTCTCCTGCAGCGTTGTCACGGCTGCTCCTCGCGCCTGTGTGTGTTGTGTGCGTGCGTGCGTTTGTGTGTGTGTGTGTGTGCTCATTGTCTGCTGCAGCGTTGTCATGGCTGCTCCTCGCGCCTGTGTGTGTGCGTGTGTGTGTGTGTCCTCATCGTCTCCTGCAGCGCTGTCATGACTGCTCCTCGCGCCTGTGTGTGCGTGTGAATGTCCTCATTGTCATTGCTGCTTCTTGCACCTGTGTGCGTGTGTGTGTGTGTGTCCTCATTGTCTGCTGCAGCGTTGTCATAGCTGCTCCTCGCGCCTGTGCGTGTATGTGTGTGCGCGTGTGCACGTGTGTGTGCGTATGTCGGTTCACACATACTGTTTCCAATCCATCTTGTGTGTCCCATTCCTGATGGCACCACACACGCTCAGGAGAAACGACCACTGCCGACTGCATGCTCAACCGTTCCTCAGCACACACGTGTGTGCTGCATGCTCAAGAGCTCCTTAGCACATACATGTGTGATATATTTATACGACCTGCACACGGTAATTTCTGGCAGGGAAATCACCAAATGTACAATCGTATACGGTGAATGCGTACGGCTCTGGCCAACACTACGCAATCAACACTTCACATTTTATACTTAAATCCTTGGTCCCTGTATGGCAAGCTGTTTGACTCATGCTTTAAGGACTCATGCTGAGAGAGCATCCGTGCAGCCAGATCAGACTGACTGGGATGAGCACTTGGCGTGTGCAGCAGAGTTTAGTCTCGGCTGAGAGGTTTGTCACAGTTCTGTTGATATGGCAGACACGAGTACGACTCCACAGTCCTCTGCACGTTACTTTCACACTCCTCACACACATATACACACACACTTAAGACAAACACACACCTCCACATGCATGCACACACACCTGCACGTGTGCCCTGACCCATATCTTTGCTGGGGGGGGCTTGTGTGGCGATGACGCTAGTGTACCCCTCAGCGTTTTGAACCTTCTCCACGTACTCCACCTGTATGTGTGTGTGTGTGTGTGTGTGTGTGTGTGTGTGTGGTTGGTCGCAGCGCTAAAATGGAATGCTGTTGCAACATGTTAGTGAGAGTGTAGCGATGACATTAGTGTACTCCTCAGCGTTTTGTACCTTCTTCACACACTCCACCTGTGTGGTGCAGGGCACACACACACACACAAACCTTACGAGTGAGAATTTTCTTTGAACATCTGTTGAGAGTGAGTTGCGGTGGGGAATGTGTGAGCCTAGGTAAGTGTAATAAGTAAAGCAAACCTCCTCCATCTATACGGTGCAGATGCAGTACGCACCAATGAGCACACACATGCACACACACACATGCACACATGCATGCACACACGCATGCACACACACATTCAGATTATCTTTATTGAGCACCTGTCCCACATCTTCCAGTGCGTTCAGCACTTTTGCACACACACATATGCACACCAGCACACACACACGCACGCACGCACGCAAAAACGCATGCACACACACAAATACAAATTATCTTAATTGCACCTGTCGCACATCCCCAGTGCAATCAGCATCTTTGCACATACACACATATGCACACCAGCATGCACACCAGCACGCACAAACATTTGCACACACACACATGTATACAGACAAGCTTTATTGTTTATACCTGTCGCACAACCTCCAGTGCGTTCAGCACTTTTGCATACACACACATACGCACACCAGCACGCACAAACGCATGCACACAAACACATTTACATTCTTTATTGTATATACCTGTCGCACAACCTCCAGTGCATTCAGCACTTTCGCATACACACACATATGCACACCAGCACGCACACACGCATGCACACAAACACATTTACATTCTTTATTGTATATACCTGTCGCACAACCTCCAGTGCATTCAGCATTTTCGCATACACACACATATGCACACCAGCACACACACACGCATGCACACACACAAAAAGGAATACAAACAAGCTTTACTGTGCATACCTGTCGCACAACCTCCAGTGCGTTCAGCACTTTGGCCTGCTCCGCTTCCTCCTCGTCCTCCTCTTCTGCACTCTGGCCTGCCACGTTTGAGACCTCATCGTTCTCGTCATCTGTGATGCGCACGCGGATGTGTATTTGCATGCATGTGCGTATGTACATGTTGCGTGCGTGTGTATCTTGTTTGCTGCATTCGACCTCTTACCATTCTCGACATCTGAGGTGCGTGTGCATTTGTGTGCGTGCGAATGTGCGTTTGCGTGTGTGTGTGTATGTGTGTGTGTGTGTGCGCGTGTGTGTGTGTGTGTGTGTGTGTGTTGCAACGCCTGAACAATGTAAAAGCTTCACAATATTTATGCTATATTATACAAATCTATTTTGTGTGTATGTGTGTGTGTGTCATTGCAACGCCTGAACAATGTAAGATATATAAAAGTGTTGTCTAAACTTTATGTCATGCAGGGTTGTCCTGCACAATCTGCATCATCTGCATTTACGCAGTCACGCATACGCACACGACATACACACACTTGTGCATCATCTCTGTATAACATTAACGTACGTTACGTGCATCCCTGCATGTGTACTCTAAATAAAAACTGTCCACTGCCCTTTATCTTGACCAACATTATCAATAATATCATCATCCGCGCCCAACCCCTATACACGCAGCTTGTGCGTTCCTGATTGTATGCTTTGAATATGCTATATGCTATGAAGTGTTGAATATGCTATATGCTATTAAGTGGCAGTTCATTGGCCATTGCTTTCCATCATCCAAAGCAGGCACGCAACCTTGCAGTAGACACCTAATGAGCGAAAGCTCATGCAAGCAAGCATGCCCCCGTCTGTAGGGCTTCAGGGAGGCAGCACATGCCTCAGGAATAAGGCAGCACAAGACTCAGGAATAAGGCAGCACATGACTCAGGAATAAAGGGTGAGTGCATTGAGTGCGCCACAAACATTGCTAGAGTGTAGTTTGTGAAAAGCACATGACTCAGGAATAAAGGTGAGTGCATGAGTGCGCCACAATCATTGCTAGAGTGTAGTTTTTGAAAAGCACAAAGCTTCCATCAATACGTGAACTGCAACACCCTGCTCCCCCATTTTTGCTCATGCACCTTAGTCAAATAACTTGTTGGATGCAGCCACACACATACACACACACATTGGAAGCAGCAGGCACTGCAACATCACACACACACACAACACACAAAAAGCTCGATTTAAGGAATAAGCAACACACACATTTACAAATAAAGAAAACCAAACATGCCCAGGTGCCACGCACATTCATGTGAACACACATGCGTGTAGTTGCACACATCCATGAAAAAAGGCATGCTAACACACACATGCGTGTAAACACTCAAATACACCCATGCAGGCACACACACATGCGCATGTAAACACACACATTCAAACACACCCACACAGACACAAACACGTGTGTGTAAACTTACACATTCAAACACACACCCATGCAGACACAAACACATGCGTGTAAACACACACATTCAAACACACACCCATGCAGGCACACACATGCGCATGTATACACACACATTCAAACACACCCACGCAGACACAAACACGTGCGTGTAAACACACACATTCAAACACACACCCATGTAGGCACACACACATGCGCGTGTAAACACACACATTCAAACACACACCCATGCAGTTAAAAACATCCATCCATGCGAACACACGCACATACCTTCATCGTCGTCGTCACGCGGGTCTGTGGTCAGGCAGGTGGTCCTTCGATTCACACTGCATTAAAACAATAATATAATATTATTAGAAGTAGTAACAGTAATATAGAAGTTTCCACTCACGGGTGCTCCTCCTGCATCAACAGATCAGCAGAAGTAATGGCCACAGAACAGTGATAAAGAGTACAAGCAAGAAGTAATAAAGAAGTTTCCACTCACGGGTGCTCCTCCTGCATCAACAGATCAGAAGTAATGGCCACAGAACAGTGATAAAGAGTACAAGCAAGAAGTAATAAAGAAGTTTCCACTCACGGGTGCTCCTCCTGCATCAACAGATCAGAAGTAATGGCCACAGAACAGTGATAAAGAATACAAGCAAGATGGTATTGAAGAAGGATAAAAAGGTTCATTGACAGGCGTGTGCTCTTAAGTCACGGGTTGCGTAATGAGTTCATACTGCACCAACAGGACAGCAGGAAAGATGCATTGACAGGTATATACTTAAACGTACGGGCTTCTAATCAAGCTCACACTGCACCAACAGGACAGCAGGAAAGATGCATTGACAGGCATTTACTTAAACGTACAGGCTTCTAGTCGAGTTCACACAGCACCAACAAGACAGCAGAAAAAGACATTGGACTGTGGGGGGCACGCAGGTAATCTGTACCACCCAATCGCGCTGCAACATTATGATTGCAGTAATCTGTATCACGCTATCACGCTGCATCATTATGATTGCGGTAAAGCAACAACAGCATTCAGTAGACGAGGAGGGTGAATTATAAAGTACAGATGAGCAATGAGCTAGGCAACCAGCCGAGCCTGTCACTAGCCTGTTGCCTAGCCTGTTGGTTCCTAGCCTGTTGCCTAGCCTGTTGGTTACCTAGCCTGTCACTAGCCTGTTGCCCAACCTGTCGGTTGCCTAGCCTGTTGCCTAGCCTGTTGGGTGCCTAGCCTGTTGACTGTCACTAGCCTGTTGCCTAGCCTGTTGGTTGCCTAGCCTGTTGCCTAGCTTGTTGGTTGCCTAGCCTGTTGGTTGCCTGGCCTGTTGCTTGCCTAGCCTATTGACTAGCATTTTGGTTGCCTAGGCTGTTGGTTGCCTAGCCTGGCAATCAGCCTGAAAAGCAAACCAGCTGAGACAAACTAGGCAACCGCATACGGACCACAAGCGTTGTGTGTGAGGCATTCACGTTGTGAAGCCTGAAGTAGCATTTACGTCAGGTGTGTGAGGCATTCACGTTGTGAAGCCTGATGTAGCACACAGGAAACACACGCTTGCACTCACCACACACACATACTCACACAGAGACAGATCGTAATCTCACTTACACATACGCACACACACACACTCACACAGAGACAAAACGTATTTTAATTTACAAATACGCACACACAGAGACAGAACATATTCTCAATTTCATACACGCACACACATACTCACACAGAGGCAGAGCGTATTCTTATTTACACACACACACACAGAAAACCTTGCCTCACTTTCACACACACAAGACAGAATGTATTCTCACACACACACGCACACACAGATACACAGCCCTGACCTGCACAAAAACATGCATACACCACCCCACACTGACCTGCACAAAAACATGCACACACCCAGCACACTTACCTGCACAAAACATACACACACCGCACACGGACCTGCACAAAAACATGCATACACACACCGCACACTGACCTGCACAAAATCATGCACACACACACACCCAGCACACTGCTGCACAAAAACATGCATACACACACAGCACACTGACCTGCACAAAAACATGCACACACACAGCACACTGACCAGCACAAAGACATGCACACACACAGCACACTGACCTGCACAAAGACATGCACACACCGCACACAGACCTGCACAAAAATTTGCACACACACCGCACACCGACCTGCACAAAGACATGCACACACACACAGCACACCGACCTGCACAAGGACATGCACTCACAGCACACTGACCTGCGCACGCGATGCATGGGCCTGTCTCCATTGTCTGAGACCCTGCCTGCACGTGGCCTTGGTATCCCTCCAAGAGCCACAGTGCTGCCTAGCGAGCCTTCTAGGTTGCCTGAGGATGTGTGCGTGTGTGTGTGTGTCTTGTGCAAATGAGTGTGTTGTGCAAATGCGTGTGCTTGCATGCTGAGCTACCATCCTTTTGAGAGCCACAGTGCTCCCCACGGAGCCTTCTAGGTTGCCTGAGCACGTGTGTGTATTCGTGTGTGTGTCTGCATGTGCTGTGCAAATGAGTGTGCTTGTCTGCCGCGCTGGCATCCCTCTCAAGGCCACAGTGCTGCCTCATTTGAAATATTATCAAACACAGTGCATTACATCAATACATCAGACCCATACAACAAACAACCCAGGTGAGCCTCTGGGATTAGACTGTGTAAACGAACATGTACACACACAACACGCAGGCGTGCACATACACACACACACACAACACGCAGCGCGCATATACAGACACACAAGCATTACCAACCTGGAGGTTCTCGAGGGCTTGGCTGGTTGGAGAGGCCTGCTTTGTTCAGTTGCAGGCTCTTGTTGCGAGGCATCGGCAGATTTACAACAACCTGTGTGTGTGTATGTGTGTGTGTGTGCGTGTGTGCATATGTTTGTGCATGCAGGGTTGTTCAGTTTGGGGTTCGGTCAAAGTTTCGGGTTCGCGGACTTTACCGTCTTTAACGAATCCTAAAAATGTTGTTTGCGAGCTGCTAAGAGTTTGTTGAACTTTAGACCTATTTTTGTTATTCGTGGGTCTAAAACTGCAGCCTAAAATGCAGGAAAAAGTCTCAGATGGTTGTCAAACATTCTAATTTTTCATGCACTGATTTATAATGTATGTTATTAATGACAAACACACATGTTTCAAATAAGTATGAACTTGGAAACCAGCAAAATCCTCCATTTTCGAGATTGCACAACAAACTGGTTCTACAGTTTAAGAATTTTAGAACTTGCACCAACTTTTATGAGCCCTTGCTCCCATATAACCGACCTGTGCAGCAACCAAAATGAAAAGCATAGTGGCAATTCACTGGGCATTCACTGTGAGTATGTGTGTGCAGATGCACTTTGCGAGTATGTGTGCGCAAAATTACTTTGTATGTGTGTGCAAAATCACTTTGTGAGCAGGTGTGCGCAAATGCACTTTGTGCATTTGTGTGTACAATTTCGCTTACTCAAGGCACATAACTAAGGTTGGCCAGAACGGTATAAACACCGTATATGGTATATGGTAATCATATATTTGGTATTTGGTATTTGGCCCAGCCAAAAGTACCGCTAGGTATACACCATATATACATGGTTCTGGCCAGCCCTACATATAACCTATGGATGCGTGACAGCCACAAGCTGCGGATCTTTATTTGAAACGAATTTGAAAAGTAATCAATGTGAAAAGGAAGAAGGGAAAAGGAATGAGTAATGTGAGAGCTTTCGTCATGTGATAGGAGTGTGAGGATGCACAGGAATGATAGAGCGATAAGAGTGTGAGGATGCACAGGAATGATAGAGCGATAAGAGTGTGAGAATGCACAGGGATGATAGAATGATAAGAGCGTGAGGATGCATCATCAAAAGCATTGTAATGCAGCTTTGAGGGCTAGTGGTATTTATACCAGGAGCCTTTGATATTACCGGGAAAGGGGTGTTTTTGGGGTGCGAAATCAGTGACGTGTTGCTCAGCAATTCCAAACCAGAAGGCGCCTTTATTGAGGAGCATTTCGTTTACGAGCATTCACAGCATGTTTGTGTGTGTGTATGTGCGTGCGCGTGTGCGTGTGGTGTACTTGTGCATACGGTGCTGGCCGTCCTGAACACAAAAAGTCACACAGAAACTGGCCACAAAACACATCACAACTTGGGAGACCAAACACACACACATCTGCATTGTGTGTGGGCTCTCTAAAACATGACACGACCAGCACTTGTGTGGTCCGTGGGTTTCTTGCAAAGCGCAATACAACTTGAGAGATCAAACTCGCTTTTACAATTTTCCTGGGCCTCTTGCATGCAAAACAAAACATAAGTCAGGAGTTCAAACTTACGTTTACAGTTTGCCTGGGCCTCATGCATGCAAACTTAAACACAAGTCAGGAGTTCAAACTCACGTTTACAATTTCCATGGGCCTCTTGCATGCAATATAAAACACAAGTCAGGAGGACAAACTCACGTCTTCATTGTCTGTGGGCTCGTCCAGGTCAGCATCATCGTCGTCGTCGTCCAGTATGCCGTAGTTCACTCCGTCATCAAACGCCTCTGTCACATCAAACGCATCCTCGTCAGCCGTCATCACAGATGCACCGTCATCCTGTGTGTGTGAGAGTGGTGCGTGTGGTGTGTGTGTTGTGTGTGTGAGTGTGTGTGTGTGTGTGAGTGGTGTGTATGTTGTGTGTGTGAGTGGTGTGTGTGTTGTGTGTGTGTGAGAGGTGCGTGTGGTGTGTGTGTGGTGGTGTGTGTGTTTGTGTGTGTGTGTGGCGTGGTGGTGTGTGTGTGTGTGTGTGTGTGTGTGTGTGTGTGTGGTGTGTGTGTGCATGGCAGGCCTGCAGCTAATTGCTAGCTGCCAACACCTTGGTGTAAACGCACAATAAGATGAAACAAATATTTCTCTTTCGACTCCTATGTGCATGGCAGGCCACCTCATAGTATATAGTCTCAATGATGATTATGCCTCTAATATGAGCATCAGCTTAGATTTGCAAGAAAGGCAGACTCCTTTCATCAGGCACATCTAAATCCTGACACGTCACTCACCCAGCGGCCTGAGCCAGACCTCTCTGTTCCCTGCAAGTGTTTGTATGTTGTTGTGTGTGTATGTGTTTGTGTGTGTATATGTTGTGAGTGTGTGTTTAAGTGTATGTGTTTGTGTATGTGTTTGTGTGTGAGTATGTGTTTTAAGTGTGTAAGTTTATGTGTTTGTGTGTCTATGTGTTTTAAGTGTGTGTGTGAGATATGTGAGGACAAACCCTCAAATTCCAAGCAGCTGTTGGGGTGGACGCTTGCAGCTATTCAAATATGCAGAGAACACCCACGTCTACACACACACACACACCTACACTCTCACACTCAAACACACACACACGCACACGCAAGAGCACACACACACACGTTCACACACACGCACACACAACTCACCATGCTTGCATAGTTGAGGTTGGGGTATGAGGTCTTAGGGAGCTTTGCGGCAGAGGTGGGTTGCGAAGTGACGTCCTCTCGAGCTCTGTTGCCGCTGCTGCGTACGCGCTCAAACGCGCGGGTGCGGGAGCTGTGCTGCTGCTTCAGGTATGTCACAGTCCTGTGTGTGACGTATGAGTATGAGTGCATGTATATGTTTATGTGCGTACGCGCTCAAACGCGCGGGTGCGGGAGTTGTGCTGCTGCTTCAGGTATGTCACAGTCCTGTGTGTGACGTGTGAGTATGAGTGCATGTATATGTTTATGTGCGTACGCGCTTGAATGCGCGGGTGCAGGGGCTGTGCTGCTGCTTCAGGTATGTCACAGTCCTGCATGTGAAGTATGAGCACACGTGCGTGTCTGTACGTGTGTGCGGTATGTGGAGCTCTGTAAAGCTCGGACAGCACAGCAAACGGACAGCACGGCAAGTGGACAGCACGGCAGCTCTGCCAATGGACAGCACGGCAAACACAGGTACATGTATGCCTCACGTATGGAGAGAGAAGTTTTACTGCATATATAGACGGGCACTTGCTATCTACACACACACACACACACACACACATAGAGAGACACACACGCACAAACACATACAGAGACACATGCTCAATGACTTACACACCGCAAATTCAGTGGGAGCTGCCTTTCAAAAGCACGGTAAACACACAACAGCTGAGCAGCAGCATGTATAACTCAGCTGCTGACAGCAAAGTTCTCCATTCTAACAATGGACACTTGCCAACAAAGAACCTGTGCACTGCCATTTTAGTGGGAGCCGCCTTTGGAAAGCACAGCAAACACAGCAGCGGTGTACAGCAGGGACATCTTAGCTGCTGAGAGAAGACTTTTTCTGTTGACGATGAGCACCTGCTACCTACACACACACACACGCTCATCAATACACACACTCATCAACTCACACCGCCAATTCAGTGGGAGCTGCTGTTGGAAAGCATGACAAACTCAGCAGCTGTGTACGGCAGGGACCCCCACCTGCTGAGAGCAAAATTTTCCATCTCCAGCTGGATTGTGCGCACCGCATCTGCGTGAAACCCGCAGCGCACCGCCTCTAGCAGCTGCCTGTACGCCTGTGCCACACGTGGGAGTTGATTGGCAAGGATTGGGTTGAAAAGCATGCGCCACACACTATTTTGGAAAAAGTGCATCATGCACAAAGCTTTGACGCTTAATCGCAGCTCACTGCCTGTAGCATTCGCCTCTTGCAGTTTCTAGCAGCAGGTCGATGACATGAACTGATCTAGTAGGTGACCTAGGAGGCATCGTCATGCTGTGGGCTATCTGTTGAATATTGGGGCATTGTCATGTTGTCATGCTGTGCGCTATGTCATGCTGTGGGTTATGTCATGCTGTGCACTACCTGTTGAATATTGGGGCATTGTCATGTTGTGGGCATTGTCATGCTGTGCGCTATGTCATGCTGTGGGTTATGTCATGCTGTGCACTACCTGTTGAATATTGGGGCATTGTCATGTTGTGGGCATTGTCATGCTGTGGGTTATGTCATGCTGTGCACTACCTGTTGAATATTGGGGCACTGTTTGTGAGAGGAGCCTGGCTGCTGGGACTTCCAACTCGACAGACGGGCTTGTGACGCACACCACTCTGTGTGTGTGCATGCGTGTGTGTGTGTGTATAGGTGTGCGTGTGTGTGTGTCTTCCAACTCGACAGACGGGCTTGTGACGCACACCACTCTGTGTGTGTGCATGCGTGTGTGTGTAAGTGTGCGTGTGTGTGCGTGTTTGTGTGCGTGTGTGTGTGTGAGTGTGCGTGTGTGTGCATGTGTGCATAAGTGTGCGTGTTTGTGTGTGCATGTGCTCACGTGCATGTGGACAATAGTGCCGGACATTAATGTGCTTGACTCACGCCACTCCTCGTGGGAATGAGCGTAAGTGCAAGTGGTAAAGCATGGGGAGGTAGACGTCTGTTTGAGGTTTACATGATTGTGATGTATGTGTGTGAGCATATAAACGAGCCAACCAGCCTGGCATTTGCACACACTGGCATTTGCACACACTTGCTACAAGCTCACACTGGCATTTGCACACACTGACATTTGCACACGAGGCATTTGCACACGAGGCATTTGCACACACTTGCTACAAGCACACACACTGGCATTTGCACACACTTGCTACAAGCTCACAAATTACGTGAGAAATAAAGAAAAACACAACTCCAGGTTTGCACTGACACAAACACACACACACTCCTACACACTCTTACAGCACACATATACACACACGAGCACACCTGCAATCCCTGAGTTGTCTTTGATGGCAGCGTCTTGGCCTGAGCCGAGGTGCAATGCTGCCTCACACGTGGTAGGTGCAACGCCAGCAGCTGCAGCTGTTGCCGGCGCCAACCTGCGAGCAGCCATGCATTGCCGTTTGATGACATTCAATGCAAGCACGCACATGCACTTGGGGCTGAATTGCAGCCACAGCTGTTGCCTGGTTTGCAAATGCTTTAAGGTAGGCCCTTCATTTATGGAGAAGGCAGCCCTGGAGAATGAGGGCACTTCAAGAGCTAGCATTCTCTTGCATCTTGCACCTTCATTTACGAAGAGGCAGCCCTGGAAAATGAGGGCACTTCAAGGAGCTTAAACCCTCTTGCATCTCACACAGGGATCTGACGTTCCATGATCATTGCTTCTGCAACATTAAGCCCGCATCGTGCGATGTTTCTTACACTGATACTGAGGCAAGTATTTCTAAAGCTGAAAAATAAAACTTTTTAGGTCCGTGCTTACTTAAACGCAATAAAATCTATTAAAAACCGAAAAAGAACACTTGACTATAAATGAAAGAACCATCCCTGCAGAGCTCTTGCTTGCAGCTTGCCAGCATACAAAACAAATGATAGATACTATTGAGGAGCAGGCACTGCGGGATCCCTTATTATCTGTGGTTGAAAGCCGGGCGAGCAATACTGCTGAAGCTATTACCTACTCAGTGCTCATTTCCATCACCATTCCCACACAAATCAAGCCCGGGTCTTTTTAAGCCCACGCACAGCTGGTTTTTTAAAGCCCACGCACAGCTGGTTTTTTTAAGCCCACGCACAGCTTGTTTTTTAAGCCCACGCACAGCTTGTTTTTTTAAGCCCACGCAAAGCTTGTTTTTTTAAGCCCACGCACAGCTTGTACTTTTAAGCCCACGCACAGCTGGTTTTTTTACTGTATTTCTGACACGACTCCTGGGTGAACCATACAGCTCAGGCAGTGTTGTTTCTCTGCTATAATTCCCACACAGGCTTTCATTGTGTATCTGACACCAGACTCCCGTATGGACCTTTGTGTCACGTTTGTGTTATTTTCCCATTGTGTTCACCACGCAGACCACTCTGTCCTCTGATGCCAAACCATATGGGACAGCTCATTACTATCAAACCCACCCTATTAGTACTGTCAACCACAGTATTGATGCATCTGATCTTTGTGCAAAGCCTGGCTGTGACCCCTTAGGGGCCCGGCCGCTTTATCAAGTAATTTGATATTAATTAATGTAAACTCTCACCTTAGGTCGTTTCCGGCTGCTTCTACGGCAGCAGTGATGCTGATGGACCTATCCACGTGGGTTGTGTTGGGAGTACCCTGTGGTGTGCGTGCACGTGTACGTGTATGTGTGTGTGTGTGCGAGTGTGTGCCTGTGTCTGTGTCTGTGCATATGTGTGCCTGTGCATGTGTGTTTGTACGTGTTTGTATGTAAGTGCGTGGGCGTGTTTCTGGGCGGTAGGAATCTATTTGTGTTTGTGCTTGTGCCAGTGTGTGTGTGTGTGCGCGTGTGTGTGTGCACAGGGCTCTGCCGTCTTGATCACTGAAGGGGTCGTTTGCAGTGAATCAGTGTCACGGGATACACACACACACACAACGCACGCAAGCACGCACGTACGCACGAACGTACGCAAACACAGATAATAATGCGAGAGACCTTGACAGCTTGGCACCACTTAATGAAGTGGTTTCTTGTACACACACACAGACACATACAGAAAGTGTTGCAAGAGACCTTGACAGTTTGACTTAATCAGGTCCTGCCTTGCACACACACACACACACACACACACACACACAGACACATACAGCAATGTTGCAAGAGACCTTGAAAGCTTAGCTTAATCAGGTCATACCTTGCACACACACACATACACACACACCATTAGCCATCAATATTGAAGCAAGCCCACCCAGCCGCCCACAAATACACATTTGCGCACGCACCTCCTTCAAGTCAGAAAGGCCAACACCGCTGGCCTTCCTGCTCTTCAGTTGCCCTTGTTGCTGCTGCTGTAAAATTTCAAAGAGCATTGCATGAAAGTTTGAAAGAGGTGTAGCATTGCGTGAAAGTGTCAAAGAGATGTAGCATTTCATGAAAGTTTGAAAGAGGTGTAGCATTGCATAAAAGTTTGAAAGAGGTGTAGCATTGCATGAAAGTTTGAAAGAGGTGTAGCATTGCATGAAAGTTTGAAAGAGGTGTAGGATTGCATGAAAGCTTCAAAGAGGTGTAGCATTGCATGAAAGTTTGAAAGAGGTGTAGGATTGCATGAAAGTTTGAAAGAGGTGTAGCATTGCATGAAAGTTTGAAAGAGGTGTAGCATTGCATGAAAGTTTGAAAGAGGTGTAGATTGCATGAGTGTCAAAGAGGTGTAGATTGCATGAAAGTGTCAAAGAGGTGTAGATTGTTTGAAAGTGTCAAAGAGGTGTAGCATTGCGTGAAAGTGTTAAAGAGGTGTAGCATTGCATGAAAGTTTGAGAGAGGTGTAGATTGCATGAAAGTGTCAAAGAGGTGTAGCATTGCGTGAAAGTGTGAAAGAGGTGTAGAATTGCGTGAAATGTTTGAACCATTTTATTGTGGGTGTTCAAGGGGATGCAGCGGTGCTTTTGAGTGTTCCATGCACTTCTGCCTCTGTTCGTTATAGGGGAACACAGCGGTGCTTGTTCAATGAGTGTTGTTGCAGTGGTATGTAAGGGACAAGAAAAGGGAACACAGCACTGCTCTAAATGTTCCACGCATTTATGCCACTGTATGTTTTGAACACACAGTGGTGCTTTGAACGTTTCACGCAGTTATGCCATTGTATGTTTTTGAAGCACACAGTGGTGCTTTGAACGTTTCACGCATTTATGCCACTGTATGTTTTTGGGGCACACAGCGGTGCGGTGCATTAAATGTTCCATGCATTTATGCCACTGTATGTTTTTGGGGCACACAGCGGTGCTTTGAACGTTTCATGCAGTTATGCCATTGTATGTTTTGAACACACAGCGGTGCTTTGAACGTTCCACGCAGTTATGCCATTGTATGTTTTAGGGGCACACAGTGGTGCTTTGAACGCTTTACGCAGTTATGCCATTGTATATCTATAGCAATTACAGCGGTGCTAGTTCCATGAGAGGCTGCTGCAGAGTTAGAATCAACATGCAGCACTCTTGAGGAGCATCCAAGGCAGGCACACTTTCAAGTTGCAGAAAGCACGAGGACTCATCACTTAGAAGTAGAAACATTTCAAATTGCTCATACCTATGCTGTGTTATGGGAGGCATCGGCAGTGTCCGGAGGGAGGGCAGAACAGAGAAGCAGTAGCAGCAATGCTTATTTAAAAATTGCTCATACCTGTGCTGCATTGTGTGAGGCTTCGGCGGTGCCCGGAGGGCAGAATAGAGCAAACAGCAATGCTCACTTAGAAATTGTTCGTACCTGTGCTGTGTCGTGTGAGGCTTCAGCAGTGTCCAGAGGAAGGGCAGAACAGAGAAGCAGTAGCAGCAATTTGCTCGTACCTGTGCTGCATTGTGTGAGGCTTTGGCGGTGCCCGGAGGGCAGAATAGAGCAAACAGCAATACTCACTTTGGAATTGTTCATACCTATGCTGTGTCGTGTGAGGCTTCAGCAGTGTCTGGGGGGAGGGCGCACAATATAGAAGCAGCGGCAGCAATGCTCACCTAGAAATTGTCCGTACCTGTGCTGTGTCGTGTGAGGCTTCAGCAGTGTCTGGAGGGAGGGCAGAATCGAGATGGCTGGACGTTCCTTTCCCCATGGTTGATGTTGGGCGTGGGTCGGCGGGGTTTGCTGTGTATGTAGACAGGTACGTGCATGGACATGTACGTAGGTACGTGTATGTGTATGTGCATGTGTGTATGTGTGTATGTGTGTATGTGTGTATATGTGTATGTGTAGGTGTGTATGTAGACAGGTACGTGCATGGACATGTACGTAGGTACGTGTATGTGTATGTGTATGTGCTTGTGTGTATGTGTGTATGTGTGTATATTTGTATGTGTAGGTGTGTGTGTAGACAGGTACGTGCATGAACAGGTACGTAGGTATGTATGTGTGTATGTGTGTATGTGTGCATGTGCGTATATGTGTATGTGTAGGTGTGTATGTAGACAGGTACGGGCATGGGCATGTACGTAGGTACGTATACCTATGTGTATGTGTGTATGTGTGTATATGTGTGTGTGCGTGTATATGTGTACGTAGGTATTAGGTACTTGAGCATTGAGCACATGCACTTACGTACATAATCAAGCAAGCATTTGTGCGCGAGCTCACTTGTGTGAAGATGGAATAGTTGTAGTTCTTAAGTGACGTGCTCCGCGTGCACGTATGTGCATGCATAAGGAAATGCATGGCATGCAAAACAAGAAAAAAAGGCAGGAGCTTGCAAACAGCGCATGAGTAGGGTTGGCCAAGACCGTATAAATACACCGTATATGACCGTATATTTGGTTAATTCCCTGCAAAAAATACCGTATATGCACCGTATATATATGGTTCTGGCCAGCCCTACGCATGAGGAAGAGGGGCGGTCCTAGGACGGCTTGCTGCGTGTGTTCGCAGCAAAAGAAAAGACAGCAGGACGACAGCATTCGCGACGATCATGGATCACTTGTATGCCGTAGGTATCTCGCACTTAAAAGGGACGCAGCAGTCAGACTCAGCGAGTGTAACTGCACGCAACTTCACACATGCAAGTGAAAGGGTTGCCACACGTACACAGACACACGTACACATGCACGCATGCACGCACACATGCACGAAAGCACCCTTGCACACACGCCCACGCCCACGCACGCACACACACATACACACACACACACACCTGCAGCTGCCCCCAGTAGCCGTGAACTGAGCTCCACCATGTGCCGCTCCATTTCTTCTTGGAACAGAGCCACCTGCGCCAACCTCTCTGCTGTCAGGTAACGGATCCTGTGTAGGTTTGTGTGTGTGTGTGTGTAGGGGCGGGGGGGGTTGTGTGTGTATGTTCTTTTGAGTGTAGGTTTGCGTGAGTGGGTGTGGGTGTGTAGGGGGGGGGAGGGGTTGTTTGTGTGTGTATGTTCTTTTTAGTGCTGGGCTAGCTCAGCAAGCGAGCGTGCGGGATGACTCGCATTGCTGCACCACACCCACAACTGATGTCCCCACCACCCACAAATGTAAGGCACATTAGGCACATTCACAATAACAACAGTCGATGCACAGGTGTATGTATGCACACACACAAACATGGTCACAATTTCAAACACACACACAACACACGCAATGCGTAAGCACACCTGCATTGCTGCTCCATATGTGACACACACACATAGACCCAAATTAATTGCATGCAAAACACACACACCTGCGTCGTTGCTCCACGTCCATGTCTGCCATGCACACCACACACATTCACACACAATGCACACTGCACACACACGCACATGTGCCCAATACACCACCACATGCATTACACACACACACACCTGCGTCGTTGCTCCACGTCCATGTCTGCCACCTCAGGCAAGGGCAGCCCATTGGTGTTACCCACGCTCACAGACGAAGGGTCCCCTCCCCCGCCCTGCTGCTGCAAAGACAGTGAAATAAGCAGCGTGGGTGATTGTCCCACTCCCTGCTGCTGCAAAGACAGAGTGAGGGAGATATAAGCAGTGTGGGTGAATGTCCCACGTCCTGCTGCTGCACACACACACTTAAAGACACACACACACACACACACCTGAACCCCCAGCAGGCCCTTGTTCTTCAGCACCTCCACCACCACACACACAGAGGCACACACACACGTGGACACACACATGTGGACACACACACACACCTGATCCCCCAGCAGGCCCTTGTTCTTCAGCACCTCCACCACCATACAAACACAAGCACACACACATGTGGACTCACACACCTGATTCCCATGCAGGCCCTTGTTCTTCAGCACCTCCACCACCATACACACACAAGCACACACACATGTGGACACACATACCTGATCCCCCTGCAGGCCCTTGTTCTTCAGCACCTCCACCACCATACACACACAAGCACACACACGTGGACAC
>Ga0307945_1000703_pt1:0-2500 | contig 24036 bp, 24 predicted proteins | sample OrgLakmetagen228_FD_201818 | JGI IMG/M metagenome (GOLD analysis project Ga0307945, IMG submission 201818) | Saline water microbial communities from Organic Lake, Antarctica - #228 | ecosystem: Environmental > Aquatic > Non-marine Saline and Alkaline > Saline | place: Antarctica: Organic...
ACCCCACCTTCATGCAGCCCATCACCAGCATTTCGCTGATGTCGTGGGGTAGGGCCTCGAAGCAGTGCGGCAGGAATCCCCAGTACAGGCCAGCCGGTCCTTTCCGTTTGACCGTGCTCAGCATTTGCCCCATGAAGTTGCCCTGTGTTGTACGCACGTATGTGAGGGAGTGTAAGTGTATGTGTGTATGAGGTGTGTATGAGTGTGTGCGTATGAGGTTTGTATGGGTGTGTGTATGTCCTGTGTGTGTAAGGAGAGGGAAGGAGAGGGAAGGAGAGGGAAGGGGAGGGTTGCGGCTGTGTGGTGTTTAAAAATGTAGAGGGGGAGGGGGCGTATGCTTGTCTGTGAGTGTTTATGGTCTCACATGTCAGTTTCAACAGTGTATTCACCAAATTATGGATTTTGAATGGCGTGTTGTATTAAGATAGTAAGTGACAGAGACTTTAAATATCAACTTTAAATATCAATTTATTTTTCCCGTCCTTGGACAAGCCTGCAATTCAACTTGTAACAGCAAAGCCTTTTCCCAGCTTCAACGGGATCCCTCATCCTCGTTCATACAGCTGTCAACAAGGAGCAAAGCTGAAAAAGACGAGTATAAAAAGCAAAGCATTGCGCATATCACACGTGCCTATACCATTGGAACTTCCAAGTGTGCAAGCAGACTTGATGTGGAATTGCGACTTGACATTGCACTTTCCCTCCTTCACCTGATCTGTCATTGAATTAAAACAAGGACTCACCTGATCTGTCATTGAACCCAAACAAGGACTCACCTGATCTGTCATTGAACCCAAACAAGGACTCACCTGATCTGTCATTGAACCCAAACAAGGACTCACCTGATCTGTCATTGAACCAAAACAAGGACTCACCTGATCTGTCATTGAACCAAAACAAGGACTCACCTGATCTGTCATTGAACCAAAACAAGGACTCACCTTACCTGTCATTGAACTCAAACAAAGGCTCACCTGATCTGTCATTGAACCCAAACAAAGAATCACCTGATCTGTCATTGAACCCAAACAAGGACTCACCTGATCTGTCATTGAACCCAAACAAAGACTCACCTGATCTGTCATTGAACCCAAACAAGGACTCACCTGATCTGTCATTGAACCCAAACAAAGACTCACCTGATCTGTCATCGAATTCAAACAAGGAGCGTCTTAAGCAGCTCACGATGCTAACCAGCACATTGCCTGCCTGGTCAGTCCATCCATCCCCACAGCTCATATCAAAAGCAGAGAAGGAAAGAGGAGCACAAGATGCGCTGTACCACCTATGATAACAGTTGTGCCTTTCCAAACACTCTCTGAACAGCAACCCACAAGGAAGGCTTATGATCTATAAGTGCTGGCTGCGTGCAAATTGTGCCTGACAGTCGTGCCTTTCCTAATTTCTGAACTGGAACGCAAGGAAGGCTAAGATGCACTTTACAAGTGCTGGTTACCTGCACAGTGGCTGCTTGCAGGCCGTGCCTGAACAGCCGTGCCTTCCCCCCTATCTCTCACCGAACAGGAACACAAGGAAGGCTTCGATGCACTTTACTCTTGTGCAGTGCATATCCCTTGAGGTGTGCTTGGCGCACTTTTTACCTGCACGGTAACTGCACTTTCTACCCGCACTTTCTACCTGCACTTTCTACTTGCACTTTTTACCTGCACTTTCTACTTGCACTTTTTACCTGCACTTTCTACTTGCACTTTTTACCTGCATTTTCTACCTGCACTTTTTACCCGCACTTTCTACCTGCACTCTCTACCTGCACTCTCTACCTGCACTCTCTACCTGCACTTTCTACCTGCACTTTCTACCTGCACTTTCTACCCGCACTTTCTACCTGCACTTTCTACCCGCACTTTCTACCTGCACGGTGCCTGCTTGTTGGTTGTGCCGGAACAGCTCCACAGGGGACTCCACCAATGCCGTCACCAGGGCCGTAAAGATGGACGCCACCAGATTCACCCCCAGTTTGTCTGGCCCCTTTATGCTCGAAACATCGTCCAGGTGGAGGTGGTGCTGGTGGTGAGTGCTATGATCCTCCCCTTGGGTCTGGCTGTTAGGGTCGGTGTGCGGCCGCTGCTGCTGGTGGTGCTGCTGCTGTTGAGGATCATGGCTGGGGAGATACTGCTGTTGGCTGTGCGGCTGCTGTGACTGCGACGCGGGTAGGGAAGAAGGCTGCTGCTGCTGCTGCTGCTGCTGCTCTTGGTCTGTTGGGCTGGGGTTCTGATGCTGTGCCGGCTGCTGCTGGCTGTGTTGGCTTTGATCCTGAGGTGGGGGGGCGCCGCCACTGCCTGCGCGGCTGCGCACTCTCCTACCGCGCCCGCTATTGCTGCTGCTGCTGCTGCTACTGCTATTCCTGTTACTGTCAGATGCTGAGGGGGCTGTGTGGTGAACTCCTTGGGAACCCTCACCCCCACCCCCCGCCTCCCCGCTCCACTGCGCACCTTCTGAATTTGAGCTACTGCTGCACCTGCTGCTGCTGTTGCTACTG
>Ga0307945_1000703_pt1:5000-24036 | contig 24036 bp, 24 predicted proteins | sample OrgLakmetagen228_FD_201818 | JGI IMG/M metagenome (GOLD analysis project Ga0307945, IMG submission 201818) | Saline water microbial communities from Organic Lake, Antarctica - #228 | ecosystem: Environmental > Aquatic > Non-marine Saline and Alkaline > Saline | place: Antarctica...
TTACATAATATGAATCTGTCCATAAATTTAAAATTTGGAGCTTGCCAATGTTGGGGCGTGTGCTTAATTTGCTGTGGCGTGCAGGCCATTCTTTACCACAAATTCATACCAATTCACCCACTGCTCCAATCTGAAATATTTTTAATGGTGTAGAATCCTTATTGGAAACGATTATCATTGCAACAAAATAAAAGAAAACAGCTGAGTGGTTGGTGTTTTATGAGGATTTTAGCCATTTTCCCATGGAAATCACCACATTAGGATTTACATGCACCATGGGTGCTTAATGCAGTATTTCTCAGCACGCTAAGTGACCCACATAAAACTGGGCACATGCCTGGGTAGCTCTCAATGCCAGATACACTTTGGTACTAAAATGGTGTCGATCTGATGAAGTGGCTGTGAGTGACTGTCCTCTGAATGCAAAAATGGGCATTTTCAGGCATTTCCTCCGTTAGCCCCCTCTGCAGTTATACACACCTCTTTTGGTGAGTTGATGACACAACAATTCTGTATGAATATCTTTAGCGTGCCCCCAATACTGCTGTGGTCAAGATCCGCCTTCAAGACCACTTTTATGTACTTCTCTACATGTTTAAATAAATCTTAAAGCACCGGATCAGACCCTCAATAGCTGCCTCTAAATCCCTTCAGCTCTCCCTCCTTCCCTCTTTACGCCAGTGCAGTAGCACAACCTTTACAAATACAGCTGCTGAACTTGTACACGATGAGACGACCAGCATCGCAGCTCCCTTCTCTCTCCCCCATCTGCCTTCACCCCACCCTTATCCCAACAACATTACAACCCCCTTCCCCTCAATGCACCAGTGCGCAACAACATTGACAATTAAAGCTGTCGACCAGCATCGCAACTTCCTTCTCTCTCCCCCATCTGCCTTCACCCCACCCTTATCCCAACAACATCACAACCCCCTTCCCTCTCATTGCACCTCAACCCAATGCACTCTATTGCTGCTCCTGGGTGGTCCTTTGCTGCGTAATAATTCCCCTTTATCCTTTATCACATCCTATTTATTGTATCCTCTATTTCCCCCTCTATACATACCCATTCTACACAGTTTGTGTCCCTAGGTAGGTATACGCATCCTACCTCTCCGTCATTATTTTTCTATGCCTTCCAGAGCGAGATAACCAGACGCCAGTGTTTGACCGCGCTACGCCTGTGGTGCTCCAGAAAAGTGGCTGCGGTGCAAAGCCTTTGTTTTCTTTCCTCTCACCTGAGGTGAGAAGTGAGGAAGAGGACGAGCTGGCAAAGAGGCGGAGCTGCTTGTGAATGTGGTGGGGCTTTGGTCTGTTCCATTTCAAAGACCCGTGCTCTGTACCTCTTCTTGTCTCTTGTGGGGTCGTGAGCACGGGCTAAGAGCCTTTCCTTAATGCACGCCGATTTTCCTCGGCGTCGACTTTGATTGGTGTGATGTCTGCATGAGTTGGTGAACAACGGATTGTGTGCAATTCTGTCAGACAGGGCAACTTTGTGGTACACTTGCTTGCGTTTTGTTGGCCCTTGCCGATGCTGGTGAGCGCTTGAGGGGCAGGTCAAGGTGTCTAATTCTGGAATACCTAAACACCTTTACAAAACCATGCTTACTTTTTTAATCATGTGCACTTAAACAAATGCGTTTTTAAACCATGTATGCTTATTTTAAATGTATGCTATTTTAACCATGTGCATTTTTGAAAGCGTTTTCAAACCATGATTGCATTTAAAAAACACGTATGGACCTTTACAAGTCTTAGTGCTCGCATGATATCAACGAGACACGAAGCCTGAGCTCATATGTGTGTGCATAAAAGCTAATGCAGGTAATGCACTTTGGTTTCTTGTGAATAAAATGATGATGCCCAATGCTTTCTTCTGCCCTCTATCTACAATTCTCTATCTGCGCTTGATGCTTATGCGCCCCGCTTTGGTATTCAAGCTCATTCACTCAACATTCCATCTTTTTCACGTTAAACAATGCATTTGGCATCGAATCCATTAAATCGTATGTTTGTAAGGCCCTTGCCGATGGGCGTGAGAGGGAATAAAGAGGGAGCCATCCAAACCATCATGCAACGTAATAACATCATTATCTTAAATTACATGCATCATCCTTCAGGGGGAGTCCCTGCCGATGGGTGTGGGAGGGAATGAAGAGGGGGCCATCCACACCATCATGCAACTTATTATCTTTTAAGATATTACATGCATCATCTTTCAGGGGGAGCCCTTGCCGATGAGTGTGGGAGGGAATGAAGAGGGGGCCATCCACACCATCATGCAACTTATTATCTTTTAAGATATTACATGCATCATCCTTCAGGGGGAGCCCTTGCCGATGGGTGTGGGAGGGAATGAAGAGGGGGCCATCCAAACCATCATGCAACGTATTAACATCATTATCTTAAATTACATGCATCATCCTTCAGGGGGAGCCCTTGCCGATGGGTGTGGGAGGGGCAGACAAAGAGGGAAACCAACATGCACAAGCAAAGGACGCAAGGCCCGTGCAGAGAAGGATGAACCTTAGCCAAAGTCGTTGCTTCAATTGTGGTAAGCGTCATTTGTTCTGGGGGGAATGCCAATTAAGGGTAGGTGTAAAGGGTCTGTGAACAAGCAGGGATCAGGAATCGGCCAGATCGCTCGGACAGGTGTATTGACCGCAACAGTCATCTGTCTTCTAGGTATGCACAAAGTATGCTAACGCTTTGAGCTTAGCCATCCATTCAATCTCAGGTCTGCAAAGCATTTTTTGCGCAGCGCTTTATGCTAGACATTTGTAAGCTTTTCCCCGAATGCTGTCAATGGTAAGCACCACAACAAAAGGTTGCACATAAAGGAACAGCCAGTTTTCAAGGCAGTTCCCCGTTTAAACTTTCATTCAATGCTATTCATAATGACAGCTGGTATTTATCTCTCTCTCTCTTTCTTTCTCTCTCTCTCTCTCTCTCTCTCTCTCTCTCTCTCTCTCTCTCTCTCTCTCTCTCTCACACACTCACTACTCGTGCTGTTTGGGTGTGCAGGCAGCTATGCTCACCCAATCGTTTCCTGCCCTAAACCAAGAAATCAAGCTGCTATTTCAGAAGCGCGGGCGAGGTACGTCTCATAGGTGTTTCGCCCTTGGTAGGGCAGTTTGTGCATGCACAATCCTGGTTGCAGCAGGTTTAATGAGGCCAAGGCAGAGCGTCACCAACACGCACACAGGCACACACAAACACACATTCACATACACGTGCACATACACACAAATACACGCACACAAATGGATTTGAGCAAACACAGCTGAAAGTTGGATCGAAACAATGCCCGCAAGTTTAACGAGGCCAAGGCAGAGCGTCACCAACACGCACACAGGCACACACAAACACACATTCACATACATGTGCACATACACACAAACACACACACACAAATGAATTTGAGCAAACACAGCTGAAATTTGGATCGAAACAATGCCCACAGGTTCAACGAGGCCAAGGCAGAGCGTCTATCCCGTGAAGGGCTAGGAGCCATAGGTGGCCACAGCCATTCCAGCGCCCCTTCCTTTATGTCCCCCGGAGGCGGCCAATCTTCAGGGAAGGGCTCCAGTCACCCTACAAGGTGTGTGTGTTGTGTGTTGTATGTGTATCTTAGAGTGTGGGCGACGTTCTTTTAGCCAGGCCAGCTATGTGATGATATCCATTGTCGTTGAAGCTGGTATTAGCTACCTTGCTCCTTAACCGTCTCCTTGGGTTGGCAATCGGCCACAGTCATGTGACAATCACAGTTGTTAGTCAAGCTGAGCAAGCAGCGTTGTTGTCTGTGGTTCAGAGGTGGGGAACGACAGGATGACTAGCAGGCACAACAGGCAGGAGATAGTAGGACAAGAAAAAGGCACGGATAGCTGGCATGGCTGTTAGCTTGGTAATCGATGGTCGTTTGGTTTGCTGAAATATGCCAGTTTTGTAAGGATCAGCCTGCCAGCACCACTTATAAAATGGATCAAGAACGTGCAAATGGGGTTGAACGCACGTGTTTCCTTTTCGTCATAATACTACGCCATAAAATAGTGGTGTTCTTCATTCATTGCTTTGTACAAATGCTTGCTTAACTGCAGACTCCACAAAATGACCTTCGCTTGGACGAGGCATGTGTGTGTGTCTGTAGAAAATGCACGTGTTTGAGTTCTGCAATGATGCCAGTAATGCAAGGTTGTCGTTCAGCGTGTTCTTGCTGTCCGTCTGCTTGACTGTGCTTACATCTGCCTAAACACATTAAGTACTTCAACTCTGTCCAGCATATGTGTCTGCTTGGCTGTGTATACAGCTGCCTAAACACAGGTACGTGAACTCCATCCAGCAGCTGTCCAGCATGTTTCATGGTATGTGCTCTCCTAAAGAAAAGATAATTAGAAGCAACACATAGGTAGTGAAAACCACTCGCCACATTAATTACCTACACAAAGGTACTTTAACTCCATCCAGCAGCTGGGTTCACCATTCGCTCTTGCCTTTGACGCCAAGCCAGGCGTCATCTCTGCCCACCTTGCCTTTGCTTTGGGTAGGTTGATGCGGCTCAGCGCAAGCACTTTCTTTTTTTTACGCTCCTCTCTCCAAGCTTCATGTTTCATGTGTTAAAAAGAAAACGCTAGCTTTCTTTTCTTTACGCACCTCTCTCCAAGCTTCATGTGTCAAAAAAAAAGGATACAAAAGAGTCACTTTGAAATATGTCACTGTTGGTTCAGCCAAACCAAGTAAGCTTGAGCGCTGGCTTTCTGTCTCAAGTACACTTAAATTTCTTAAGTGTGTACAAACATGGACATTCAAAGGCTGGCACGTTTCCTATTTCAGCACTCAGTGGGCAAGAGCCACACATCCTTCAGCATAACTGCGTGCTTCATAAATTATAAATTATGAGTCATAATGCAATTCTAGGCACCAGCAATCCACAGCACCCTTTCTTCAGCTGCCAAGCATGGCTGTAAGCGTAATGTACAACACGTACATTCTGACATTGAACGCCTTCATCCTTCATCATGCATTCACAACTATCGTAAATCATACAGCCTTCACAACTACCGTGTACCTATTCTACAGGCATGAGTGATCCCACGGCACCCCCTCCTTGGCTGCCGAACATGGCCATGCATGGCCTGCCACCGGGATACTGTCAGGCACTAGTGACGCACGCTGAAAATGATGGGTCACACATCGATCGCTATCGTGCATCTGTCCCAGAGGCAGCTGCCCCTGAGGCTGAGGAGGAAGACTTTGACAAGATTCAGGTACGGCTTGTACCCCTGCATATGCTCATGCACTTCGCAGGTGTTGCGTAGGAGGGCAATAGTTCTATATTTAAGGGTGGGTAAATAGGGTGTCTGGTTTTGCCAGCGAGGCTCGAGGAGCCTCAACAAGGCTCGGCACTCGCTGGGGAGGCCCTTGTTGGTGCATTACGGTTAGAAAACCACTTTCTCAAATCTGCACGGATTGAGCCGAAACTTTTTCTGTTGTTTGCTTATATATATTAATGAATATTAACGTTATGACCGGGTGGAAAATATGGGCGTGTGAGCCAGTAAAATTCGTTTAGGGTTTTCGTTTACACCCCCCCCCTGTTGTACACCCCTTTTAACTCTTCCTGGTGTTATATAATAATCAATAGATATTATTAATGAAGTTACTTGGTTTAAAAGATGGGCCTGTCAGCCGATTTAGCCACGAAAAACTCGGATTTGGGAAGTTTTGGCGGATTTCTGGGGAGATGGGGCTGATACCGCCCAAAACACGTGGACACCCTCGCTGGCCGACGAGTGTCTTCCACACCGGGAAAGAGGCTCGGCGAGGCTCGGCTCGGCTCGGCTAGCCTCACACTCGGCGAGTCTCAGCGAGGTCATGTCAGATCTGGATCTATGATAACAGATGTGTTGCGTAGGAGGGCGATAGTTTTATAATGACAGATCTGGATCTATAATAAAAGATGCCCATGCAATGTGCGAGTGTTGCGTAGGAGAGCATAGTTTTTTTGACTGGAACGGAGGGAAAGAGATGTGTGCTGCCTGTTGTCTGCGCATCCTTATTTTTTACATTTCATTTCTGAGTCCTTACCCAGCTGCCTTACCAAACAAAAGAAAAAAGTCCTTCGTTCAAGTTTTCTAAAAAAGTGGCACGCTTAAAAGTCAGCATGTGGAAGGTGCTGGTTGAATAGGGATAGCCAGAACCGTATATATGCACTATACACCGTATATGACCGTATATTTGGTGATTTCCCTGCCAAAATTACCGTATATACACCGTATATATATGGTTCTGGCCAACCCTAGGTATCTGTAAGTCGCTTCCCTGTGAGATCAGTACCACCATATTCCAAAAAGGCTATTCCTGCTACATGCTCCTCCTGGCGTGTACGCGCTGCAAAGCTGGCAACTCAACGGCAGACCCTGCATTTTACTGCGTTCTGCTATTTCCTCCAACGGCCGACCCTGCATTCTGCTGCGTTCTGCTATTTCCTCCGACGGCAGACCCTGCATTCTACTGCGTTCTGCTATTTCCTCCAACGGCAGACCCTGCATTGTACTGCGTTCTGCTATTTCCTCCAACGGCAGACCCTGCATTTTACTGCGTTCTGCTATTTCCTCCAACGGAAACCCTGCATTTTACTGCGTTCTATTACGTTGTGCAACGGCAAACACTGTGTTCCACTGCGTTCTACTTTGCTGCGCAACGGCAGACACTGCGTTGTGTGTGTGTGTGTGTGTGTGTGCGTGTGTGTGTGTTCCACTGCATTGCCACTTAGCAGTTTACCAACCACCCTTGTGCCCTAGCTGCTGCTTGATGGCTCAAATTATTCTGCTAATCTTGTAGACTTACCAGCTTACCAGCCACCCTTGTGCCCTAGCTGCTGCTTCATGGCTCAAATTAGTTCGCTAACTTTGTAGACTCTTCATCAAAGCTTGCTCTTCAATGAAGGATTCGTGTGCTTCGTTAAGGAATTAGTGCTCTTGATCAAGGCGTAAGTGCGTCCCGAGCTACCTTTCTTTGCCTACATTCCAGTGGCCTGCACTTGCTGTATAGAAAAGAAAAAGAAAAAGCTACGCAGGCAGTGAAAGCCACTTCCTACATTTATAAAGGAATAATGCCACTTGGTACCGGGTACCGAAACACTCTTCCACCAAAAAAAAAGAAAAAGATCAACGGAGACAGCTTTACCTCAGCTTTGGCACCTTTCCTTCTACTCCATGGGTTATTGAGCATGCTTCAGTTGCGTCAAAATATCGCAAACCTTTCTACTCGTTTTGTTTTAAAGTCGTCCTCGTTCTCTTAGGTCAAGCAGCCATACCAGGTTGTACGCTCTCAGAGTCATACTTTGTCTAAACTAAACACAGGTGCTGATTGATGGTGAGGGGTTAAGTACCAGGTCAAATGCCTTGAGCATTAAACTTCATTAATACTAAAATCAGTTGCTGGTTGGTGGTGAGGGAACAACTACCTTGGCACCAAACCACAAGTCAACTAAAATCAGGAGCTGGTTGACGGTGAGGAGGTGTGCGTCCCTGAGTCTGAGCCACAATGCAATCAAACTCATTTAAACTTTACGAATCCTAAACTATATCAGGTGCTGGTTGACGGTGAAGAGTTGTGTCCCCCTGAAGCTAAGCTACGCGTCAATTTAAGAGCAGAAGAGACTGCAGCAGCGGCTCGCCTGGTGTCGGAGCCAGCAGGTCAGGGACAAGCAGCTTCGTCTCCTTTAGCGGCGACAGCTTCTCCCCTTCAAGCAGGTGCAGCAGCTCCTCAAAGAGAACCAGCACCTGCGCAGGGCAAGGTAGCTATTTCTCCATCAGCAGTGGCAGCCCCTCCTTCACCAGTAGGCGAGGCTTCTCCTTCAGCGGCATGCAGAGAGAGAGAAGGAGACGTGGCTCTCAAAGCCGCTCAAGACGCTCCAGCATCACGACAGTCGAGAGCCCCTCCAAAAGATGTGGCAGCCTTTGAAGCCACAGGTGGAAGGGTAACTCCTAGTGTTGTTGCTCCCACAACGGATCCTCCTGAGCTGCTGATGCTTCAGAAGATGGGAAGAGCTAGACGTGAATCTGAAGGAAGAGGGTCTGGAGAGGAGCTTGAAGAGGGGGAAATGCCACCAGATGAGGAGGAGGACATGGAGCTTGAGAGCCAAGACAGTGGGCAGGGAGGGCAAATACAGCAGCAGCAGCAGCAGCAGCAGCAGGATCCAGAGCGGCAGCCACAGCAGCCGCAACTTCATCAGCTGATGCTGTTCCCTCACGCGGCTCCTTGCAGCGTGTGCATTCCTGGTGGGTGCCAATGTTTCAAAACGTATGGTGCAGACCTTGAGCTAGTGCGCCCTGCCAAGGAGGTCTGTCATCAGTCTGTTAGTAGAGTCGGTGGCCAATTAGGAATGACCATGCCGCTCGTAAGTTCCGTACCACGAGTGCTTGTTTCTTGTGCGCTTACGACCCCTGCTGATATCGACAGCATCGTTTTTGGCCCACCTGACCCATGGCCTCAGTGCACCATTGCCTTACACCACCTTTTGGTATGCAACTCTTTGCATGGTGGTATCAGTGCTGTGTCCTATTAATTTACCCACAGGCCTGACTTTACCAATACCTGAGGGTACTGACACGCACCGCGTGGCATGCTGCTATCCGCAATTGTGTTGATGGCACTGCCTTTGTTCTTCCTTACCGCAGGCGTAAATGCGCCCCCACCTGAGGGTGCAGACGCTCCTGTGTGGCATGCTGCAATCGTAGCAGCCAGGGAGCAGCAGCGCCAACAAGCGAGTGATGAGGATGGGCATCTTCACCCGTTAGCAGGGGAATACGCACAGACAGATGTGTATAATTATGATCAGATGTTTGGCATGTACTGTGGGATGAGCATGTATTATATGATGGCTCAAGGAGCTCAGCAGGGGGCTGATGACACAGAAGGAGCAAAAGGCACGTATGATGAATCGTACGTGGTGCCTGAGGTGGACGGCGCAGAGGAAGGGGAAAAGCACTACGAGTCTCAGCAGCAGCAGCAGCAGCAGCAGCAGCAGCAGCAACAACAGCAAGACAGCACCGAGGAGCATTACTGGTCAGAGCAGCAGTGGCGTCAACAGCAGCTTTATGAGCAGATGGCAGCAATGCAAAACATGGTGGAGTCTGGCATGGGCTGGTTTTGAAGAGGAGGTTGGAGAAGGGCACAGAAGGGGCATGATTCAAAAGAGAAGCCCAGAGGTGTTCGTTACTCTACTAGTTTGCTTGATTTAAATGCGTGGCTGCAGGCTCGACCCTTTTCTGTATGTTGAAGGGATGTCTTGTAGGGAATAAAGGCTGCTTCTAGTACAAATGTGTTTGGCGTGTTAAAGAAAGAAGCGCTGAAGTGCCAGAAAACTTGCTTTTAGAAATCTCTTTTTGCGTGTATTTTACGTTCACTGTAGTTGCTTTAGGTTCAGTTTTATCTGTTGGTTAGCTCTCTCTTTGTATTTGCGTGTTGTGTGTGCGTGTTTATGTATGTGTTAATGTGTGCATGAGTTTCTTCAGGTGCTACATTTCCATAGGATGAGGTTTCTTAATATAGTAAATAAAAGAAGCTTTAAATTATTAACGGTTTCAATGGTTACAGTGAAAGCGTGACTTTGTTCATTAAACTCGTTGCCGTTGTTCCGCCATAAGTTTTTTTTTTTGCCTCGTTCCATCATGCTTAATTGATGATACATCTCTTCCTTTTACGCAGTGTGGAGCAGTTTCATAAAAAAACGCCTTTCTTTAACTACGGGGGTGGGGGAAGCAGCTCTGTGACTCTTGCAATTCGAGGCAGTAGTGGGATTTTTTTTTTTTTTTTTTTGGTGGGGGTTGTTACACGGTCCTCAGCAAGGGCCTGACAGAATGAAGGGAAAAAAACCTATAAGACTGGGAAAAGGAAAACTCCTGCCTAAACAGAAAAACCTTCCTTGAAAAACCACAGTCTGAGAAATTGGCCCACGCTCGCAAGAGCACAAGCTAAGAGTGCGTCTGAAGAACAGACAGAAAAAGGCCTAACCTTATAAGTTTACATCCATTGGGTGGTGCAGAACACAAAACAGCATCCTTTCCCTAATCCATGACGGTAGTGTTTACACTATCTGCTTTCTTTTTTTCTTTCTAGTGGGACTGTCACCTAACTTTTTGGGAATTGCGCCCCATATCTTTGGAGGCTTTAGAGTACTACTAGTTATAGTACGGTATGGGTGTTGCAGATGGTGCCTCCCACAAGGGGTGGTGAAGAGAGTGGAAAGAAAAGAAAGAAATGAAAACAGCTAGTGCAAACAAATTGGCATGGATCAGGAAAAATCGTTTTGGGCACCATCCCGTCTTAACTGGAAATTCAAGCATCGGAAGGGCTTTTTTTATGGGGATCTGTTGGTTTTGAGGCACACCACCTGCACACCACCAGGCCAAAATAGTTTCTTAGATACTTTTAGAGTTCATTCGTGCCATGTCGGGACTGCTAGCAGCAAATGAACCAAAACAGCTTGAAGGAGCGTGATCCTTGTCATCAATGGCACGAATCTATTGTTTATCTACTATAGCATAGCATAGGTAAGGTAAGGTTACATCACTATACTAGATATTGTTTATCTACTATAGCATAGAAACCAGAATTTAAAGCATGTAATGGAATTCTCATCGTATGGCTGCTCATATGCCTGTTGCTTCCATACGGTGACGCGGAGGAAGATTGTTGTGGTGCCTTTGATGCTTGTTGGGCAGGAGAACCTCTATACAGGTGCTTTTTGTTTATTTGATTGGATGCATTTAGTGATGGAGACAGCCTGTTGAATAGGGCAAAGATCGTTATGCCGTTCCTTCGCAGCTCTAAGCGGGGGTCCTCTCAGCACTTGATAACAATTTACATCATCAGTCAGTCCTTGATATAAAAAACCAAGATAAAATGATGCACATCTGGCAGATAATAAAATCACAACCCTTATAGATTCAAGCTTGCCCGAGAGATGATCATAACATCCCGTCATAACCATATTACTAGTACATTCATAATAGTGTTTGTACAACTGCAGCATACTAGGTGTCGTGCCGCTCAACTGATACATTAATACACAACATGATATGGAAGAATGTCTCTTATAACGATAAGGAACAATGACAGTTAATACACTAAGAGCAGCTGCAACACAGGCCCAGTCGTTTGATGCACCTAAAATTAACTCCCTGAAATGTGTTGCACAAAGGCGCTTCATGCGAACCGTGACGTTCTTGATTCACAGCTTTCACAGCTTTAGAGATACAGAGAAGACCAGTGTGTTCAACTTTATACGACAGCCTTTATTCAATTTGTTAGAGGATTTAATTGTTGCATTTGCAACCTTTGTTGCTCCATAGCCCTATACACCACCTTCTTGCTGAAAGCCATCTGTTCTAATTTCTGTGCGGCAGAGGCCCTTTTCGTTTAATTGGTCGTGAGCTCAGGGCCTCAGTGAGCGGAGCACAGACGGCATCCCCTGTGTGTATGTGAATTTGTGTGTGTTTTTTTGTGCGAGTATGTGTGTGTATGTATGTGTGCGTGCATATGTGCGTGTGTGTGCATTTAAATTCCTTGATGCATGGACTGTTACCTTTCACATTTTGCCGTCGTTATGCAGAATGCAGAGCAGTGGTTCATTGCTAGTAGCAACTTGTCCAGATACCCATCGCACAGAGCTGTAATGTAACGTGAACACTCACATAATGATTTTGGAAAGTTAGAGAAGAGGTAACTTTGTTCCCATCACCAAGGAAAATGGTCCGCATCTGAACTCAATATGACGTGCACACAATGAGGCAAGGCACGGAAGAAAGCATTAATTCATGCAGACAGGGCAGGAGCCACCAAACAGTCAGCCTTGCTTGAACATAACAATTAAGCACACCCTCATTTCAAACTCGTATCCCGTCCATTCAACAGAAAGCACACACGCACATACTGCATCCAGCTCAAAAGCAGGAAGGACAGATGATTGTGTTTCACTGTTGTGCAGTATAGTTGCATGTGTAACTGATACATTTGACTGCTGTGTACATATCTTTCTGAACCTTGAGGTTGAGACTCATTTCTTTATGCACTTTAATGTAGACACTCATATCTATCTGCAATTAGAGGTAGACACTCATTCCTTTCTGAACCTTGAGGTAGACACTCATTTCTTTCTGCACCTTGGGGTAGATACTCAAATCTTTCTGCACCTTGAGGTAGACTCGGTAAGTGGGATCCTATTGGCACTTCACTCCCTTGCGCGCCCAGCTCGTTTGGTGCCCCACTTAAGTGCTGGTTCTTGTTCCTGCCTAAGTGTATGCGTGTGTATTTGCACATGTGTGTGTAATTATGTGTGAGCGCATATTTAATGTGTGTATACATGCACGTGTGCACGCGTGTGTGATGCAAGGTGCGTATGTGTATGTAAATTTACATACTACATAAATATGTGTCTATGCGTGCTTGTGTGTGTGTTTGTGCACATGTGTGAGTTGTGAGTGGGAGAGTATGTGTGTGGGCTCACCTGTAGGAGCTGCACAAACTAGATGACCAAGCGGTTGGCTTTTGTGGTGTGAAGGCAAGTAGGGAAGGCCACATGAACTGAGGTGCTCCTTACTAGCACCACCTCCATCAAGAGCAGCAGCCATGCTGTAGCTAGCTCTTGGGAGCATCTGCGTGGTGTTGCCGTTTGTAGACGTGTGTGTGTACGTCTGTGGTGTTACCGTTTGTAGACATGTTTGTGTGTGTGAGTGTGTGTGTGAAAACGTCTGTGCACACATGGGTGTGCATGTGTGTATGCCAGTGCGTTTGTGAGCCTGAGTATGTGTGTTTGTGTGTACACATGTACCGGTATGCTTGTATACAGCGACACGTGTACCGGTATGCGTGTACCGGTATACAGGGACACGTGTACCGGTATACTTGTATACAGCGACACGTGTGTGTGTGTTTGTGTGTGTGTGTGTGTTTGTGTGTGTGTGTGTGTGTGTGTGTGTGTGTGTGTGTGTGTGTGTGTGGTTACAATGGTTACAATGTGTGTGTGTGTGCATGTGTGAATGTTGATGCGTATGTAAGTCTATGTATGTACGTTTGTGAGTCTACACATGTGTGTATGCGCGTCCTCACACATGCTTGTGCATGTGAGTGAGTGGTGCTGTAATGTGTGGGTGCACCCTGCATAGAAAAATAATTCACATATGCGTAGCCTCGACACGTGCACCCTACGATACACCTTCCATGCATTCATCAGCTGTCATCAGAACCCAGCATCAAAACAACAAAGCGTGCAGCACGTGCAAAGTGGAAAGTGGTAGCAGTCCTTGCTGAAACAAACAGCGACCTTGCCGCTGAAACAGCGACCTTGCCTTTATGCGCCTGTTAAAAGGACAATCGCCCTGTCTGTTCTGAATGTGAGGCATCATTGTGCTGCTCTCTTGCCGTTATTGCCTAAGTAAGAATCCTGCCTATACAATGATGCATAACTGTCCTACTTGCATGCATCTTCACTTTACAGACGATTTCTTCTTGCAAGAAGTGCTAACGACAATGGCACACTTTCAAATCCTTGTGCATGCTCAGCTCGCTCAAGTCAGTGAGGAGGGAGACAGTTTTCTTGCCTGCTTTCGAAGGAAAACAGAGTTCTGTTTCTGTTCTTCCTCCTTCATTTCCGCCATATGTGCTTGCCAAGCTACTTCATCTTCCTGTGCCATATTCTGCTGCATTTGCTGTGAGGCCACCTGCAGACGCGACATTCCATAAGGGGACTTGCAGTCGATAATCTACAAACAAGGTATATTACTTCTCATTGCTTTACTGCGCTCCTGCATGCAGCTGCTGCAAAGCTGTAAAATATTCTGATTGCATAAGGGGACTTGCTGTCAATAACTAACAAAGAAGGCATTACTACCTATTACTTCTCATTGATCTACCGCTCTCCTGCATGCAGCTGCTGCAAAGCTGTTTGTGGGGTTAAAGACAAGAAGGTGTGGGCGCTCAACAGTAAAGGGTTGGCTCCATGTGAGCTTCCTGCAGCAGCGCCCTCAAAGATGCTGCCCCAAAGGTGCTGCCAGCCAGCGTGTATGTAGGCATCTACAATTGATAATTTGACCTAGGCACGAATCTAAAGAGTTAAGGTCTTGTCACAGCTATGGCGGTGAAAGGCGCAATACAGATTGGAGAGCTAAGGTAATGCCACAGCTATGGCGGTGAAAGACGCAATTCAGATATGGAGAGCTAGGGTCTTGTCACAGCTATGGCGGTGAAAGGCGCAATACAGATTGGAGACCTAAGGTAATGTCGCAGCTATGGCGGTGAAAGACGCAATACAGATATGGAGAGCTAGGGTCTTGTCACAGCTATGGCGGTGAAAGGCGCAATACCAATTGGAGACCTAAGGTAATGTCACAGCTATGGGGGTGAAAGACGCAATACAGATATGGAGAGCTAGGGTCTTGCCACAACTACGGCAATGAAGAGCACAAAACAACCGCTCCCTTATGCCACCTGCCCTTTTACAATGCCCAGGCTTTTAAATATAATAAAGATATAATAAATGGATCCTTTCCTGTCTCAGGCGGGTTGGACTTGGGATATTAGCTCCTCTACCTATTTGGTGGTGTACGTGCGTATGTGTGTGTATGTGTGTGTGTGTGTGTGTGTGTGTGTGTGTGTGTGTGTGTGTGTGTGTGTGTGTGTAACAAGAGACTTGCTAGCGTGCAGCAGCAAAAAAGTTTGGCTCAAGGTGGACTTGGAGTTTTAAACACTCTACCTAGATTTGCTAGCACACAGCAGCACAGAGCTGTTTGCAACAACACAAGCTTTCTGCGCCGTCAAATACAGACACTTCACGCGCCAATATTTTGTGTAGTTTGTGCGCGTTTCCCACTCTCCCTCCCCCGACAAATTCAACACTGCGCTGCTGGGCTCGCTGGCCGAATACATTCCCAGCAATCCTGCTACACACGTGCACGCATGATCTGAAATGCTGGTGTCATACACCACTGGGACAAATCCAACACACACTCCCTAACACACACATCCATACATGCCTTCAGCACAGCTGCTGCAGTGGACTCTGCTGCTGACACTGCTGTAAAGCACAGTTACTTGCACATGCACATGCACATGCACATGCACATGCACATGCACGTACGCTTACGCACAAACATATTCCTGCATGTACCTGCTGCACTCTGCTGCTGAAACTGCTGGTACACCACACTTACATGCACAGACACACACATACGTATCCAGACGTGCATACATGTATACACGCACGCACACGTGCACAAACACCAGTTTTAGCGCGCTCTGCTGCTGGAAGTGTGGGACAGCAAAGTTACAGGCACAGACACACACACACATGCTTACCCACACATGCACTGATGCACACACACACACACACCTGCTGCACACACACACACCTGCTGCACACACACACACACCTGCTGCAGCACACTCTGCTGTTGGAACTGTTGATACATGACGTGCCTATGATGACCAAAGCTGATTTTGGGCCAGCTGCTGCGTTCTGCAGTCAGTGTTGGCAGAGAATTCTTCCGTTTGCTACCAGCTGCTGGCTCTAGAGATGTGCCTGCAAACAGCAGACAGACATGAACAGCAGACAGACAGGCATGAACAGCAGACAGACACAGAAGCAAGCAACACGCGTGTGAAATGCAGCGTAGGAAGTGCTCAAGTGCAGACATCGCACTCGCCAACACAAATGACACAGAAGCAAGCAACACGCGTGTGGAATGCAGCGTAGGAAGTGCTCAAGTGCAGGCATCACACTCGCCAACACAAACGACACAGAAGCAAGCAACACGCATGTGGAATGCGGCGTAAAAAGTGCTCAAGTGCACGCATCACACACGCCATCACAAATGCAGGCCGCGTCCTGCCAACACAAGTTCTGTTGAGTTTAAGTGAAGCACTAGACTCCCATTTTTGCAGCAAAGCCAAGTGATATCACTTTTGTATTTCCCTTCAGGTCTAGGAGTCCACATCCAACTAGCAAACAACAGTCCACATTCAACTAGCAAACAACAGTCCACATTCAACTAGCAAACAACAGAGAAGATCACATGTAAGTTGTACTGGAGCTCATGTACTTCTAGTGGATTAGGCAGGCAGTACACACACATACACACACGCGCGCGCGCGCGCACACACACACACACACGCACACACACACACACACATACACACGCACACACACACAAATACACACATACACACACTCCTCAGTAGCCGTGATCACCCCTCTTTAAACCAACGCTCAATGTGTTGTCACCGCTTGCTGGTAAAAGGACACCAGACTTTTATGGCATTGTCAAAACAAAGGTCAAGCCTTGAACTAGAATGAATCAGCGCAGCATGCATGCATGCATGCATGCATGGACTTGTGCTACATTGTCAATAATATTGCAAGAGAGATAAGGCACCCTTTTTTTGAGACCAGGGGTGACGTACATATTAACGATAATGGATGTATAGAGAAAAACACTTGTGACTTGGCAAACAGAATGGGGCTGTTTTTAAAGGTGGCCTTGACGGACCTTCTGTCGTAAATTGCCGTTCAAAGCCTCCGAGGTACTGCGTGCTGCTTTTGTGGGGGGAGTGTGGAAGCTGTGGCACTGTACATGTGTTGTGTGCGTGAACGTGTGTTAAGTGTGTGTGCATGTGTGTGTTTTTGTGTGGTACAGCGTGCTGCTTTTGTGGGGGGAGTGTGGAAGCTGTGGCACTGTATATGTGTTATGTGCGTGAACGTGTGTTAAGTGTGTGTGCATGTGTGTGTTTTTGTGTGGTACAGCGCGCTGCTTTTGTGGGGGGAGTGTGGAAGCTGTGGCACTGTATATGTGTTGTGTGCGTGAACGTGTGTTAAGTGTGTGTGCATGTGTGTGTTTATGTGTGGTACAGCGTGCTGCTTTTGTGGGGGGAGTGTGGAAGCTGTGGCACTGTATATGTGTTGTGTGCGTGAACGTGTGTTAAGTGTGTGTGCATGTGTGTGTTTTTGTGTGTTTGTGTGTGTGAGTGATTGTGTATGCACTCGCATGCCTCTGCTAGGGCATAAGTGCAAGGGCAATACTGCAAAATTATAACAGCACGTGTACATGTGTGTGTTTGTGTGTGCGTTTGTGTGATTGTGAGTGTGTTTGTGTGTGTGCGTGTGTGTGTGTGTGTGTGTGTGTGTGTGTGTGTGCACGTGTCTGCTAGGGCATGAGTGCAAGGGCAACACTGCAAAGCGATAACACACACACATAAACACACACACGCACAGAGAAAGCTGGCCCTGGTTTAGCCCTCGACGCTAATTGATGTTCATATATATATGCTGCTGCTGACGATCCATGATTATATAAAAGTCATGATCTACGATGATGACTCCACCTGACGTCTCTACCTGATGATCTCCTTGATGACTACTCTTGCTTGAATGATGACTTGACCGATGATCTATGATGATGATGATGGTGATCTAAGATGATGGTGATCTGAGATGATGATGATCTACGATGATGACTCTACCTGATGATCTATGCAGAGCGTCGTAACTGTTACGCTCCATCGATGGGACCCAGCCTCCACGGCTGTGATTGTGTAGCTTGGATCCTCGAATGCCCCTGCCTCGTGTCTCTGCCTCAGGAACAACATCCAAACGAGGAACATGGCTGTTCTGCTGCTGCTGCTGCTGCTGTGGTTGGTGGTGGTGGTGGTGGTGGTGGTGGTGTGGGTGGTGTGGGTGGTGCTGTCGGTGTTGGTGCTGACAAGTTGACTGTGTGTCCTCAGCAGCACCATGCTTCTCTACAAGCCCCTGCTGCTGCGCAAAATTTGAAAGAGCCTTGTGGCCGCGTGCCTTAGGCAGCCTGAGCTGCTGCCCCCCTCCCTGCTCCCTACCCACCCCCTCCTCCACCAATTTCCTCCCATCACAACTATTACCACCACCACCACTATCACCAATACTGTTGTCTAGATAGAACACAGGGCCCTGCCCTGGTACCTCTGGCTGCACTTTTTGCCTGCAAGCAGGGCCAAAACAAAGCACGGAGGCGGATGATGGCTTCCCGACAGGGCACACACAGGGCACACACAGGGCACAGGGCACACAGGGCACACACAGGGCACAGGGCACACACAGGGCACACACAAGGCACAGGGAACACACAGGGCACAGGGCACACACAGGGCACACACAAGGCACACACAGGACATAAACAGGGCACACACAGGGCACACACAGGGCACACACAGGGAACACACAGGGAACACACAGGGCACACACAGGGCACACACAGGGCACACACAGGGCACACAGGGCACACACAGGGCACACACAGGGCACACACAGGGCACACACAGGGCACACACTGGGCACACACAGGGAACACACTGGGCACACAAAAGGCACACACAGGGCACACACAGGGCACACACAGGGCACACACAGGGCACACACAGGGCACACACAGGGCACACGCCATGTCCTCTTAAAACAACAGAGAGCAAGTGGGTTCGTTTTGTTGTGTGTGACGTATTAGTGTTAGGGTTAGGGTTAGGGATAAGGTTTGCGTTGACGTATTAGTGTTAGGGTTAGGGTTAGGGTTTTCAAGTTAGGGTTAGGGATAAGGTTTGCGTTAAGGTTTAGTTTTAGGGTTAGGGATAGAACAGGCTATGGGCCCAACATACTAACCTCAGCACTGGGTTCACTTGCCACAAGGAGTACAGTTAACAACTGTGAGAGCCTCGAGTACATGGCCGACAAGAGGCATAATGTGCTTACAAGTTGGGTTAGCCTCATGCAGTACTAAAAAGGTGCAGTTCGATGCTCGTAGTGTAGAAAGGTGCAGTTCGATGCTCGTAGTGTAGAAAGGTGCAGTTCGATGCTTGTAGTGTAGAAAGGTGCAGTTCGATGCTCGTAGTGTATAAATATGCAGTTCGATGCTTGTAGTGTAGAAAGGTGCAGTTCGATGCTCGTAGTGTAGAAATATGCAGTTCGATGCTTGTAGTGTAGAAAGGTGCAGTTCGATGCTCGTAGTGTAGAGAGGTG
>Ga0307945_1000707_pt1:0-2500 | contig 23975 bp, 22 predicted proteins | sample OrgLakmetagen228_FD_201818 | JGI IMG/M metagenome (GOLD analysis project Ga0307945, IMG submission 201818) | Saline water microbial communities from Organic Lake, Antarctica - #228 | ecosystem: Environmental > Aquatic > Non-marine Saline and Alkaline > Saline | place: Antarctica: Organic...
AGAAAACAAAGTGCACGGTGCGCATAAGCATTCACGTGTACGCAAGAAATGGCAGAAAACAAAGTGCACGGTGCGCATAAGCATTCACGTGTACGCAAGAAATGGCAGAAAACAAAGTGCACGGTGCGCATAAGCATTCACGTGTACGCAAGAAATGGCAGAAAATACAGCCACCTGCATATACATAGGCTGCACACCAATTGCAAGGTTGGCCAGAACCATGTATACATACATATATATGGTGCGTGTAAAGTGTATTTTGCAGTGGTTTCATCAAACATACGGTCATACAAGGCGTATATATACGGTTTTGGCCAACCCTACGTATACACGGTGTGTGCACAATATTTTTAAACTGTTCTTACCTTGATCATATATATATATGGTGTATGCACGGTACTTTTAGCAGGGAAGTTGCTATACATACGGTTATTTAAGCCTTAAATTAAAGTGTTCATATACGGCTCTGGCCAACCCAACAAGATGCGCACACCAAACAACGAAGTATTTCCTCAAACTGAAACCCGCCTGTGGATAGCCTGCAGGGCAAAGGTACGTGCAACTGAAATCCACTTAACTGAAATCCACTGAAATCCACTCAACTGAAATTCACTGAAATCCACTCAACTGAAATCCACTGAAATCCACCTAACTGAAATCCACTGAAATCCACCAAACTGAAACCCACCTGTGGATAGCCTGCAGGGCGAAGGTACGTGCAGTTCGCATGCTGCCGCCTAAACGCTGCAGTAAAGCCTCAAGGTCCTCAGCACTACGTGCAGGACACAAATGGGACAGTGGTTAGGGTTTAGGGTCAGGATTACTATTCAACTTGTTCCTACAAACAGCCACAGGGTCAGGATTACTATTTATTTTGTTCCTACACACAGCCACAGGGCAAAGGTGCGTGCAGTTTGCACGCTGCTGCTGCAATGTTGGAGTAAGAGTCTCTAGGTCTTCAGGACTGTGTGCACGGCAGGAACGAGACAGCACTTGAGTTCATCCTACAAACAGCCACAGAACAAAGGTGCGTGCAGTACAAAGGCTGCCACCTAGTTGTTGGAGAAAAGCCCCAAGATACTTCTGATAAGGAAAGATTGCCGGCTAGGGTTTCCTGAGTTGAAGAGTAACCGACCGCCATCCAACCAACCAATCAACCAGCCAGCTAAAACACACACACCTCGTCCCTGGAGCGCTGAGTTGCTGAGGGAGGTCGCCCGGTAATGCAGCAAGCAAGTCGGATGCCAACTGTGCACTCTCTAGCTCGGCCCAGTGGGAAACCTGCAGCAGCAGCGGTACACAGGCTTCATGGACAGCGCTGTCAACTAAGCAAATAAAAACTTTAAAGCAACATAAGAAGAACAGAAGGAATAGAATAAAACCATATAGATAATAGGAACTTAAAATGCCAACTGCACACCCTCCAGCCCTGCCATGCAGGACACCTGCAACAGCAGCAGCAGCAGCACACAGAAACTGGAGCCTTGGTGAGGAGCACCTTCAAATATGCAGCTTAAAACGAGATGCTAAGTGCACCTGCTGGAACACTGCTCATTGCTTGGCAGTAGCATCAGCACGATGCAGCCTTATAACAGAGGTTTTATGCTCATTGCTTGGCAGTAGCAGCAGCACGATGCAGCCTTAAAACAGAGGTTTTATGCTCATTGCTTGGCAGTAGCATCAGCACAATGCAGGCTAAAAACAAACGTTTGATGCTCATTACTTGGCAGTAGCATTAGCACGATGCAGGCTTAAAAACAGAGGTTTGATGCTCATTGCTTGGCAGTAGCATTAGCACAATGCAGGCTTAAAACAGAGGTTTGATGCTCATTGCTTGGCAGTAGCAGCAGCACGATGCAGCCTTAAAAACAGAGGTTTGATGCTCATTGCTTGGCAGTAGCATCAGCACGATGCAGCCTAAAAACAGAGGTTTTATGCTCATTGCTTGGCAGTAGTATCAGCACGATGCAGGCTTAAAACAGAGGTTTGATGGTCATTGCTTGGCAGTAGCATCAGCACGATGCAGGCTTAAAAACAGAGGTTTGATGCTCATTGCTTGACAGTAGCATCAGCACGATGCAGGTTTAAAACAGAGGTTTTATGCTCATTACTTGGCAGTAGCATCTGCACGGTGCAGCCTAAAAACAGAGGTTTTATGCTCATTGCTTGGCAGTAGCATCAGCACGATGCAGCTTAAAAACAGAGGTTTCATGCTCATTGCTTGGCAGTAGCATCAGCACGGTGCAGGCTTAAAACAGAGGTATGGCCTTGCGTTACTACCACAGCTATAAATGTACGCAACAACCTTCTGCAGCAGCAGCACAGAGAGGGCATGCAGCCTTGGCAACAATACCTTTAGCTCAATAACGCTTGGCGTTTAATTTCCCCTAGAAAGAAACGCGCTAAGATCACCTTAGAAACGTGTCACAAATATTACTGTGATTGCCTAAACAATGTGTCGCATACACAACTGTGATTGCTTTAACAATGTGTTGTATAT
>Ga0307945_1000707_pt1:10000-23975 | contig 23975 bp, 22 predicted proteins | sample OrgLakmetagen228_FD_201818 | JGI IMG/M metagenome (GOLD analysis project Ga0307945, IMG submission 201818) | Saline water microbial communities from Organic Lake, Antarctica - #228 | ecosystem: Environmental > Aquatic > Non-marine Saline and Alkaline > Saline | place: Antarctica...
TACCACAAACGGTTGTGCGTGTGTGTGCATGTGTGTGTGCGTACGTGTAGCTGCCACCAGTGCACCAATAGTGCAGCATAAAGACCTATATCAGCATCGCGGCCTTTGCTGCAAACACCTCTTTGACCTGTGTGTGTGTGTGTGTGTGTGCGTGTGTGTGTGTGTACCAAAAGCGGCTGTGTGTGTGCGTGTTTGCGTGTGTGTGCGCGTACATGTAGCTGCCATCAGTGCACCAATAATGAAGCAAAGACCTGTTTGGCAACAAGGCCACCACTACCAGGTCCACTGCTGCAGACACACCTTCAATCTACACGTGCACGATAAATTGCTATGTAGCTCTTAGTTTCTGTTGTGCAGCATGTGCGCAACATTGCTGGTTTACGATTCTGCATGTGATTCACCGCTCACTTTAGGCACGTGCGGACATTTGACACACTCATATATAGGGTTGGCCATTACCGTATATGTATATACCATATATGACCGTACATTTGGTAATTTCCCTGCCAAAAATGCCGTATATACACCGTATAAATATGTTTATGGCCAACCCTACACATATATGCATTTCAATGCGGGATAGGGCTCAACCTTCGGTGGAATCCACTCAATGCAAATCATGACACAATTTCTTGCTCTACATTGAGCAAGGCAATGCTCTTAACTAGCACTGTTCGACAAAATGGAAAGGCATTCACCAGCCAGATGGCAGTGCGCATACGTACATGTGCGGAAAGGAAATGCATTGAATGGACAAAATAAGATTCAAATGATGCCCATAACTGTGGCCAAGGTCATCCTCTGCTAAGAATAGCATACGACTGTTTCAGCATCCCAATACTCTAATGCAAGTCCAACCTTGACCAACAATGGCCCACACCCTTGACCAACAATGGCCCAGCTGCAACGATTTAGTAACCATGCGTACACCCACACAAGCACACGCACCCACACACTCTCACACACACATGCACACACACACACAAACACACACACACACACGCACACACACACAAACACACAAACACACACATACACACACACATCAGCACGAACACACACAGCTTACCATAACAAACACATAATGGCCAGCTAAACGAAAGAGGATGCAACACACTTTCTATGTTGCAAACTTAAGCTGCCAGCTGCCCCCAGCACCTATAGACACATAGCAAACATACACTCACACATACACATACACATACACACAAACTCACATGCATACACACGACACATATAAACACACACACGCGCGCAAACACACACGACACACACACACACCATAGATCACCTTCACAAACAGGCTGGACAGCTCTGTGGCCTCAGAGAGAGTGGAACATGCGCTCTCTACGTTGCGCTTGACCATATCCAGCTGCGCGATGGATGCAACTGACACGTTGCTCTCTCGAGCATCAATGGACACCTGCATATGAGTGTGTGTGTGTGTTTGTGTGTGAGTATGTGTGTGTGTGCGTGCGCGTGTGCGCATATGTTTTGTGACTGTGAGTGCACGTGTGTGTGTGCATGTTGCTTAATGTATTATATGCCATTCGTAAGCAGGAAACACGAATCATTAAGTTATTATGGGTTTTTATATGTGTGTTTAATTGGGTGCATCCTGTGGTGTAAAAAGGTGTATATACCGTTTCATGTGTCTTTGTTAGGCTGAGGGTGCGGTGTATAAGTTCATCCACAATCCGTGGAAGGACGCCTTGGCTGACACAACACAGCCACGTTTTGGGGAAAGCCTCTTGCTAGAGCAAGCATTGACAGGGACCTGGTTGCTTCAAAAAAGAGGGCCAGAGCCGTATCAGCACACCATACCACCATATACACAGATCTTTGTGAAATGTTTACTTGTCTGTTTTGGCTTACCCTATACTAGGAAGGGGTTTGAGCGTCTGGTCTGCCGCACTTGTAGGTGAAAGCCGCTATCCATTTTATTATATGGGCTGTAATTTGGCTACTTGCACCGCAGCACAGATTTTTAGGCTATGCCTTTTTTAAAATACATCGACAATTGTGGGTGCTGGCTGGCTAAATGTGGATGTGGCTGTGTAAGTCAACGATCAGGTACAGGCAGTATGGAGTAGGAGCACGATACGTTACTTAATTACGCAACCCCGCTCATCACTTCAACCAGTGCTTTTCGTAAGCCGTGCATTTAAGCACCACAGCCAGGCAAGGGAAGGGAAGACAGCAACTGAAGAGACGCGCACACAGAGGAGCACGCACCAGTTGCGAGCACACACCAGTTGCGAGCACACAGAGGAGCACACACCAGTTGCTACACACAGAGATAATCACTTGCAGAGAGGAGCACACCTGCTGGGAGGTTGACTTGACACGATCCTGCATGCCTTGGATGTCTCCCTGCAAGCAATGAACATATATCTCATCAAGTGTCTGACATGATAGCCTGGTATGTCAGGGTTTATTTTCGAGCAGGGCTTGCTCTGTTGCCTCGAGAAGTATACTCTAGCAATAGCCTGTCAGGAGTAAATATACCAAATCCGCTCCCCAATGCTTTATTGCATGACACCATATTGCTTGGCCTTGATGCACATTTTATGCGCGATTTATATCCGAGGACGTGCTATGCGCATGCGCGCTTGAGAAGCTTGGGCAACATGAAGACTGTTTTTGATGAGTTGACGCAAGCACAGACTTGCATGCACGCTAAAAGCCAACAGTAAAACAGACTTTTCCCGAACCTGAAGCCTGTAGATTTCTTGCACTGCATAAGGGATCCTGCGAAGCGCCTGGTTGCTGCTGTCCTGCAGGCTAGCCTCAATCTCCTCGGCAGATAGTTGCAGGCGCATCTCCATCTCGGACAGGAACTTGTCCAGGGTGCCCTCATGCTCACTGCGATTCCCTTGAGCACACAGGTTGTTCACGAAGGTCACTGCATCAAAATCTGCACTCAGGAAGTCCCCTACACTGGCCATTATGGTCAGAGTTCCTCAACAAAATTTCAACAAAATTGTACGGAACACAATATCAAATTATCAACGTACGTAATTGATATTTATTTAATTTAGAATTTAGCATATTTACTGGCTTTCCAGACTAGATGGACATGTCCTCTTTATTGCCCCGGAGTAGAGAAAAGGTGGGAGCATTTCTGTTCCGATACTTAGAGTATCTGCATGCCTTCATGAACAGAATGGCTTAGATGTCATCTAAACTTCTTAGTTCTAGTGTACGGACAACAAACAGCACACCTCTGCATGCAAGTGCGCACACATACATGCGTGCATTCACACACACATACACAAACACCATCACACAGGCGCACACACGCACGCACACACACATGAATACACAAAGACACATAAACACACAGGCACACACACACACACACACACACACACACACACACACATGCACACACATACACACACTCTCTTTTTCACTTCTAACCGCAGAAACCGTGCTGCAAAAATCGCAAGGCACCCTGGATGGAAGGCACGGTAAGTGGTTTAAGCGGCATCCTTTCTAGCATTCAACTAGATTGCGGGCACACTCGTAACAACTTGTATCCACACGATGACATTGCAATTACTATGCAAGGAATAAGGTTGCTATTTAGAACATGTGCATGTGCTCGTGTAGAGAGGCACGCCTATTACATTACAACATACACACAACACACACACACACACACACACACACACAACGCACATCCATAGCTGGACACTACGTACCGAGAGACATATGTGGAAAAAGATGTACCCAGGGAGGCACCAAAGGCCCGAGGTAAGAAGGGATATCCATCATATCTTCCTCTGAGTCTGAGATACCAGTATGGAAATTTGGAGAGTATATGAATCACTACATTCCCCCTGCTTAGCTTAGCTGCTGACGTCCTGACCGTAGCCCGCGGAGTGGGTTAGTGCAGCGTTTAACATCCTTTCCCAAAGGACGCGGTCTATTTTTTGGTCTGGTCTTGCCCAGGTTCAAACCCTGAACCTCGCGCTCACACGGACTGGCTAATTTGCCGAGAGTCTGTCTGGTCTGTCTGTAGGCAAAAGGCCGCTAGGTAGTGAGTCAAAATTAACCTTCAATATCAATGTCAGAATGGACCTTCAATGTAATCGTGAAAATGTAATCGTGGATGTCGAAGTCTTAGATACCAGGAGGGAAATTTGGAGAGGAAACAAATCGTTACATTAGTCAGGTTTGCCAGAAATATATGTATATTCACGGTGCGCATATGTTACTATTGATAGGGAAATCACCATATACACACGTTGTAACTGGCCAACCCTAAAAATTAGATTTAGGTCGCCTACCTGGTTCCTTTGTAGGCTGGCTACCTTGCTCAAGGTGTTGGTTGGGTGTCCTTTGTGAGCTTGAGCAGAACAGCAATTGTACTACTCCATCACACGTTCACGGCCAAGGATGACGTTTCTTTCCAAGCTGTACATAGGACGGATTATTCGTTCTCGGTATTGGCTGTAAGATAAACATTACATATTCATGGACATATTTCTCCGAAAGCTGATATTTATTGAGATTTCGAGTGGATTCATGCCTAAAGTTGGTGGCTCACACGTGGTTTCTTACTTCCAGCTTCCAGCTTGTTTATGTTCCGTGACTGCAAAGTCTGCTTCGTGCTTCTGCTTCAGCAGGGAGTAACACTAACTATTAAAATTGACGTGGCTTTAATTTGCTTTTGACAATGCATGAGTGCAGAGCATCAAATAAGAGACCCAAGCCACCCATTTGACGGCACCACCACAATGAACACCGACTACAAGGTACGTGTGAGCGTGTTTTGGGGGGTTATGCGCATGTGTCCACGTATGTGCACACAGGTGTAGATGTGAGGCACAACACAGCTAAATAGTAGACACAGATAACTAGCCTTGGTGCCTTGTAATTTGCAAATGTGTGTGTTTTGTACAGAAAATCGTGGCATGGATGGTTTTATGTTGATAAAATAACATACCAATGGACATTGATAGGATACGACTGCAAAATCTGTCCTTCAAAAGTGCAGCACATTCCTGTATTGTTGATCATCACCTGATATGGAAGGAGTACCGGCAGGCCAAACAAAAATAATTTGAGCAGTACAGGCAGAAGTCGGTGTAACGTAGCTCAGGGAATGGTATAGCAGTGCTCAGGACAGTATAACAGTGCTGCATTGATAGTTTGAAACTACTACGTGAATAATATTTTAACACTACCGCACGAAAAGTATATCACCGTCCCCTGATCATTGTTTTTTGGTGGGGGCGGTGACGGGGCGTTGGCTTAATATATAATTATTTATAAAAGGGACGGTTATGGGGCGGAGGCGGAAAATTAACATTTTGGAGCAGTGTGAGCGATGGATGAGTGGTCAGGAATTCCCGCACTCACCTTCCCAGCATTCCCTAACCCCCCAGCCTCAGCTCCGCCTGCCCCTGCACCCCCAGCCCCAGCCCCAGCCCCGGCCCCGCCTGCACCCGTTGCACCCGTCAGGAAGTTACAGCAAGGGGGGGGCGGTTGCAGTGCAAAAATGTGAAATGTTTATTATTAGGGGGGCGGTTGCACATTTTGAACATAAAATATTGATTTTTTCCAGGGGGTGCGGTGGATCCATGGACGTACGGTACTATGTGATTGATTTACACTGCTACGATGATGGTTCAACACTACTACTACGTGCATGGTTTTCCAGTGCTATATGGATGATAGATCAGTGCTCAACCCTTTTATGTTCAACCATGTTGATGTGGTCAGTCACGCTATGGCTTGCTCTATTTCCTCCAAGTGCTTACTGTCCGGTGGATATGAACTCACTGCTGTGGAATCTTTTCCTGCATGGATATAAATACTGCAATGGCTATAAATACTTGGCTAGTGGATATGAATACGGCAGCGAGTGGCTATAAATACTTGGCTAGTGGATATGAATACTGCAGTGGCTATCAATACTTGGCTAATGGATGGTAATACGGCAGTGGCTATAAATACTTGGCAGCGGATATAAATACTTTCCGGTATTTGTCTCGTTGTAGCCGTGGTAAGTCCCACAAGATTCGACTGCCCGCTCTAGCTCCACACAGCCCAATGCCGTTGCGTAGCAGACTCTATGCTGTAAAACGATCTCGTTGCAGCGCGGGAAGTCCCACAAGATTCGACTGCCCGCTCTAGCTCCACACAGCCCAATGCCGTTGTTTAGCAGACTCTATGCTGTAAAACGATCTCGTTGCAGCGCGGGAAGTCCCACAAGATGTAACTGCCCGCTCTAGCTCCACACAGCCCAATGCCGTTGTATAGCAGACACCATCTTGCATGCTATAAAACATTCTTGTTGCAGCCTTGGCAAGTCCCACAAGGTTCAACTGCCCATTCTCTCCACACAGCCCAATGTCAATATATACAGACACAATTTGTGAATCAATCTCGTTGCAGCCTTGGCAAGTCCCACGAGAAGGACCCATCAAGCCTGCTAACACCATCACCAAGGACACCACCCCCTTCAACAGCGACTCCATGTACAAATCAGTAAGTGCAGCCGTGCACAAATCAGTAAGTGCAGCCATGTACAAATCAGTAAGTGCAGCCGTGCTCACAACTCACGACTAGGCAGGCTTGCTGCAACATAGCACTTGAAAACAGCACGCTCTCTCAAAAGCATAGCCCGTGTGTATGTGTATGTGCGTGCGCATATTTGTTTGTATCTGTGGTGTGTGTGTGTGTGTGTGTGTGTGTGTGTGTGTGTGTGTGTGTGTGTGTGTGAGTGTGTGTGTGTGAGTGTGTGTGTGTCAGTGGGGCAACAGCTGCTTGTTATTCACAAGTCAAATAATCAAAGCATCTGCTCTCCCTGAAGGCCATGCACCAGCACCAGTGTGCTTTTGCTCATCCTGACATGCAACGCGCACGCATTGCATGTTTGGCAACCATGCGCATCTGACTCTTGAGTGCGTGTTTGCCTGCTTGAGTACGCGTGCTGCTTGAAGTGTGCGTGCTAAAGTGTGCCTGCTAAAATTGAAGCCTGCTAAAAGTGAAGTGTACCTGTTAAAACTTCCTGTGCCTGCTTGTGGTATGCGATGCGTACCTGCTTGGAGCATGTGTGCCTGCTTGAAGCCAGTGCAAGCTTCTTTATTGCATTTCCAGTGTAAAAGCAACACTTGCTGAACATCCGACTTGTGTTCTATAATTATCAGAAGATGCATCCTCTATAACTTATCACACTACCAGCTGGGTGGCTTCCCTTAGTGCCTGCTGATCCTTATCATCATGCATGAAATTTTACTCGATCACGCTGCCATTATGATCTTGTAGGATTTCGGGCCCAAAGAGTGCAGATACGAGCGAGTGCGGCCCCCCAACGCGTTCCAACCCAACACAGAACGCTTTGACGGTGGGTTTGCCATGATGTGCATGCTTTTGTAAGGGACCTCATGTCTGTCTCCTTTAGTACGGGACTTCATGTGCATGCTTTCGTAAGGTACCTCAAGTCTGTCTGTCATAGTAAAAGATCCCATTTTGTACATGCAGACGCTTGTCGTCAGCTTTGTAAAAGAGTCACTTTTGTACACTACGGACACCTGTCACCTTTGTCTTTTTCCTAATTTCGTAAGGGACCTCATGTCTGTCTGTCATAGTAAAAGATCACCCTTTGTACATGCAGACGCTTGTCGTCAGCTTTGTAAAAGAGTCACTTTTGTACGCTACGGACACCTGTCACCTTTGTCTTTTTCCTGAGACGGCAAGCTTGCCGAGCCTTCATACCGGCCTTACATTGCCGTTGTGCATGCCACTCCTTTTGATGTGCGGGATATTCATGTGCATTGTTTTAGTATGAAAGGCATGTGTGGATGATAAATTGGGTGCTGAGTGTGAAAATAGAGCAGTATCGCCTCCAGATCTGGCTAGCTAGGAGATGAATTTACCCTCCTTTTTCACCTATGCTAATTATGCCTGTTCATAACTGATGGACATGAGCCAACAACTTTTCAAGCATCACTTGTCTTGCTACGCCTCTCTTGCTCGTTCACTTTATAGCCACCTTCTCTTGCTCGTTCACTTTATAGCCACCTTCATGCATGCGTTCTGTTTAGACCTACGCACTTCTCCTGTGCAGGTTTGAGTGTGCAGATCTGTAGAACCTTTATGTCCTGAATCCAGCAAGGAACAGTCTCATGTACAGCAGGATAGATATGTTTGATGGAAAAGGCAATACTTGTTGAGTTGCAACAAGATGGCTCCCTGCACAAGGTGATTCTTGCCTCCTGAGCTTTGAATTGAGGGTTAGCGAACGTGATGCTTTGCACAAAATTGTAGTTGTGCTCGCCCCTGTGTGCACTGTGTTGTTGCAGACAAATTACGTCCTATTATAAACATTGACCAACATGCATGCAGATGTGCGGGCTCAAAAAGGCTGGTTATCATATGCACAATTATCAGCACAGCCTTCTGACCGACTTATTGACGTGCAGAAATGGAAGGATGAAAGGCTGACCACTGGCGTAGCGCCTGCCCCTTTTCTGACAAGTATGAACCTTGCCACCTTTTCGTGCGTTGAATGACGTCAAGCCATTTGGCGTCCATCCCTATGTGCAGACATGACAACTCACAAGGCGGACTACCAAACACGGGGAGTGCCTGCTCCTCCCCCCCCAGCAACCAAGGGCTGCAACTTGCCCGTTAGCTCAGGCCCGTTCGAGGGGGCCTCCCTGTACAAGGACACATACCCGTGAGTGTGCTCACATCCTCAGATGTGTATTGCTGTTTGGACCCTCCTCGTCAGTTCAGGGCTGTTTCAGGGGGCCTATCTGTACAAGGACAGTTGTCTGCGTGTGTGTGTGTGTGTGTGTGTAAGCGTATGTTCAGGGCCAAGCTGTACTTTGCTGTTGAACCCCCCTCAGCTCAGGTCCGTTTGAGGGGGCCCCTTTATACAAGGATGCATTCCCTTGAGCGTGATCGCGGTCTCAGCTTATAGCTGTGTATCGCTGTTTGCAACCCTCCTTCAGCTCAGGGCTATATGGGGGGGCCCCTTAGTACAAGGACTCATACCCGTGATTGTGGCCTCAGCTTATAGCTTTGCTGTTTGTCACATGCCATCAGCTCAAGACAGTTTCAAAGAGCTTTTCCTTGTGCAAGGGCACCTACCTGCACGTGTATGTTTCCAACACTTTGCTCACACACACACACACACACGCACACGCACACACACACACACACACACACACACACACCGATTTACATGTATATATATACTTGCATGTTTTTACAGCTCTAGAGTATACGTCCGTGGTCAGCATGCGTGCATGTTTGTGCTTGCAGGAAATGGTTGGCCCATACGTGTTAGAATTCAATTGCTTACAAGTATGTATGTTCCTAGCATAGAGTTGTAAAATCAGACCTGTGTTTCCAGAAAGTGGCCTCAATTACTGACATATTCTACACTTGTGTGCTTTCCAGGAAATGGCCAGCTAGTAAGCGCGAACCAGCGATGGCTGCCAAGGGGGCGTCCAACATCATCGGGAGTGGACCCTTTGATGGCGGCACCATGTACCGAACTAGCTATGTGCCTAAAGAGATTGCCCAGCGTGAATTGTGTAAACCACAGGTGTGTGAACATTCAATTTTCAGTCGTTTATAAAAAAACGTGTGAATCGAGGCACCACGCGCCCCCTAATAACGTGCCAAAAGAGATGCCCTGCATGAAATAGCTAAGTGTATGTGTGTGCTTTCTATTTCCTGGTAATAGGAGAAGGTTTGCATGTGGAGGCACCTCTTGCTGCATGCGCTACATGCCTGAAGAAATTTCTCGGTACCTGTGTGTATTGTTCCGGCCAATTGTTTCCAAATGCTGATATGTAGGGTTGGCCAAAACCGTATACGCACATCGCACAACGTTTATGACCGAGTGCATACTAACCTCCCTGCTAAGAACACCGTATTTACACCGTAATTGAGTATATGTATGGTTTTGGCAAATCCTGCTTTGACGTGGGTGGGAAGGTGATTTCAGTGCAAGAGCTAGAAACCTACTCAGGTGACCTGCACATGTGGACTATTATTCTCCCTATGTCATACTACTTGATCATCTATCTTGTGTTTGTAGAATATAAAAAGGCATGCTCACGATGTCCCGAGGTGAACTGATTACGTAGATGCCTGCCTATGTATTCCTGGATTGCAAAGTAGTTAACTGGCACTACAAGGAGGTGCTTCAAAGTAGGCCTTTCCGAGGCACCTGCATCTTTATCATTGCTTCTCGCTTGTATGCTCCCTCAAAACTGCAGCATTCCAGGCCTCAGATTGTGCCTCCTCAAGGCACCAGCATGTTTACTGTTGCCTGTTTATCATTGCTTCTCGCTTGTATGCTCCCTCAAAACTGCAGCATTCCAGGCCTCAGATTGTGCCTCCTCAAGGCACCAGCATGTTTTCTGTTGCCTGTTTATCATTGCTTCTCGCTTGTATGCTCCCTCAAAACTGCAGCATTCCAGACCTCAGATTGTGCCTCCTCAAGGCACCAGCATGTTTACTGTTGCCTGTCAATTTGTGTGGTTTTCCAGGGCGCATAGTGGGCATCTTAAAGTGATAACGTGCTGTTCGTTGCCCTACATTTTGTGCACCCCTCAAAATCTGCAGGATGCAAGGCCGCAGAGTGGGCATCATAAAGAGATACGTGCTGTTCGTTGCCCATTAATGTGCACCCCTCAAAATCTGCAGGATGCTATGCCGCAGAGTGGGCATCATAAAGAGATAACGTGCTGTTCGTTGCCTTACATTGTGTGCACCCCTCAAAATCTGCAGGATGCTAGGCCGTAAAGTGGGCATCATAAAAAAATTAACATGCACCCCTCAAAATCTGCAGGATGCTAGGCCGCAGAGTGGGCCTCGACACTATGATGAGATCCCTAGCTCAGAGTACAAGAGCATCTACGTGGGCAAGGACGTACCCTGTAAGTATGACTGGAGCTGTAAAACGAAGGGTGTGCAGTTTTGACCAAAGTGCACAATCTTTGCAGCTGTCTGTGTAGCTGTGCCTGAACGTGGCCTGAAGTTTAATTGCTTGGAATTGGATGGGGAACTTTGAAAGTGGTACAAGGGTTTTGGCGAAAATGCACAATCTCTGCAGCTGGCTCTCTGTGCAACTGTGCCTGAACGTGGCCTGAAGTTTATTTGCTTGGAATTGGATGGGGGGCTTTGGATGTGGTACAAGGGTTTTGGCAAAAATGCACAATCTCTGCAGCTGTCTGTGAAGCTGTGCCTGAACGTGGCCTGAAGATTAATTGCTTGGAATTGGATGGGGGGCTTTGAATGTGGTACAAGGGGTTTATTAAGGATCCGTGCAATTTCTCAGCTGTCTGTGTAGCTGTGTCAAAATTGATTGCTTAAGAATAAGATGGAGAACTGATGGTGTGGTACAAGGGTGTGTGTGGCACATCAGGGTGTGTGGCACATCAGGGTGTGTGTGTGGCACATCAGGGTGTGTGTGTGGCACATCAGGGTGTGTGTGGCACATCAGGGTGTGTGTGGCACATCAGGGTGCGACACGAATGCACATTTTTCTGCTGTCTATTGCAGCTGCGCATTCACGTGCCTTCATGTGGCTTGCGTGTAGGAGCAAAGAATGGTCAAGTCGAGACAAAGGCATCATTATGCAAGCCAATAAATGCATGTGCGTTCACGTGCCTTCTATGTGGCTTGCGTGTAGGAGCAAAGAATGGTCAAGCCAAGGCAAAGGCATTATGCAAGCCAATAGGTGCATGTGCGTTCAGAAACATATCCTATATAAACAGTAGTATTGTGGACAAAATGCGATGACCACCTTTCGACAAAGGAGCAGCAATGTATGATGTGTGCCAGGACTGACACACACATGCACACATATCACATATCACACGGATGTGTTTGTGTACACTCTTGATTACTGCAGAAGCAGACATGAATAATCGTCTCACATCCACTCTCTTGGACCCAAAGCGCATGCCTTGTTGTGCATCTGTGTCTGTCCTCTGCGCTTAGTCTGACGTACGTATTGGTTGATGTGAAATGACAAGTGACGGCGTACGTGTTGAACATGCCGATGTACGTGCTGGTTGATATGAACATGGTGGTCTGTGCTTAGTCTGACGTACGTGTTGGTTGATGTAAACATGTTGGCGTACGTGTTGAACATGCCGATGTACGTGTTGGTTGATGTGAACATGTCGGCGGCGGCTAAAACGCTACATTGCAAGGAAAGTGTACACCCCTCTTCTATTCTGAGCTCACAAAACACATGGTTCCTCTGTCAGCCCTTCATCCAGCTGAAAGCAAACCGTATTTGTTCCCTATTGTTCCTTACAACTGGGCCTACTTGATGTACGCTCTGCATCCTTATGTGTGCATCTGTTTCTCCTCTCCGTTTCAGTTTGCAGCCTCCTTATTGTCTCCCAAGTAACACTTTCGTCTATATGTACACCGTTCTTTGCAGCTGTGCCCGTGCGCTCCGTCAGACCAACACACCCACTCCTGCCAAACGCCCCCTTTGACGGTGCGTATGTTGCTGTTATGTGTACAAACTGTATACACTGTACGGCTGCTAACGTATAAGGACCGGTCGTATTGCTCTTAGATGCACAGAGATGTGCATTGCATGGCTGCTCAGGTGATACCTGTGCATCCCCTATACATGAAGGCTGCTTTTCGTGACTGACTGCTCAGTGCAACTTATTTAGAGTACGTGTATCTGTAGGGTTGGCCAGAACCGTATATATGAACCGTATATGGCCGTTTATTTGGCGATTTCCCTGCCAAAAATACCGTATATAAACCGTATATATGATTCTGGCCAACCCTATGTATCTGCACACCTGTGTATGCGTCCTGGTGCTGCGCATGGAAGCCTGAGACCCTACCGCAGCTGCAAAACAGTGTACACGCAACACGCTTACGTGTGCGTGTGTCTGTGTCTGTGTCTGTGTCTGTGTCTGTGTCTGTGTCTGTGTCTGTGTCTGTGCGTGTGTGTGTGTGTCTGTGTGTGTGTGTGTCTGTGTCTGTGTCTGTGTCTGTGTCTGTGTCTATGTCTGTGTCTGTGCGTGTGTGTGTGTCTGTGTCTGTGTCTGTGTCTGTGTGTGTGTGTTTGTCTGTGTCTGTGTGTGTGTGTCTGTGTCTGTGTCTGTGTCTGTGTGTGTGTCTGTGTCTGTGTGTGTGCGTGTGTGTGTGTGTGTGTGTCTGTGCGTGTGTGTGTGTGTGTCTGTGTCTGTGTCTGTGGAACTCCAGTGTGCGATTGCGATCAATGTGCATCCTGTGAGCATGCCCATGAGAGTTCAAAACACATTCAAACATTGAGAAGGTTTCCAATTTTTTTATTGAGAGGCTTCTAGTAATTACTTTAAGCCTCTCAAGGGTTTGAGCTCAGTGGGATCCCAAACCCTGCCTTGATAATACGTAGGGTTGGCCGTATATATACACACTGTATATGACCTTTGGTATGGTGATATCTCTGCAAAAAATGCCATATAAGCACCGTATATACGTATATATGTATAATTCTGGCCAACCCTAATAATACGTTAATCACACTGTGGGCGGCTCTACAAAGCAAAGTCACTTTGCCTTTGAAAAGCCGCGTGCCCTGTTAATGTTGCAATCACTAATATGAGCGAAGCATGCATAGACACATGCACGCACTAACGTGCACACACACACTTTAAAAAGCCGCGTGCCCTGTTCGTGTTGCAATTTTTAATATGAGCAATGCATGCATAGACACACGCACGCACTAACGCACACACACACACTCTTTGAAAAGCCGCGTGCCCTGTTCGTGTTGCAATCACTCGTATGAGCGAAGCATGCATAGACACGCACGCACTAACGCGCACACACACACACATTGAAAAACCGCATGCCCTGTTTGTGTTGCAATCACTAATATGAGCGAAGCATGCATAGACACACGCACGCACTAACGCGCACACACACTTTGAAAAGCCGCGTGCCCTGTTCGTGTTGCAATCACTAATATGAGCGAAGC
>Ga0307945_1000708_pt1 | contig 23957 bp, 27 predicted proteins | sample OrgLakmetagen228_FD_201818 | JGI IMG/M metagenome (GOLD analysis project Ga0307945, IMG submission 201818) | Saline water microbial communities from Organic Lake, Antarctica - #228 | ecosystem: Environmental > Aquatic > Non-marine Saline and Alkaline > Saline | place: Antarctica: Organic Lake...
ATGCGATTCCGTATCTGTGGCCCTTACAACTCACGAGAACGCCCCAGCCTGCGTGCACGTAATGCAGGAATTCAGTGAGGTGCGTTTTATGCGATTCCGTATCTGTGGCCCTTTAAACTCACAAGAACACCCCAGCCTGTGTGCACGTATTGCGGGAATTCAGTGAGGTGCGTTTTATGCGATTCCGTATCTGTGGCCCTTACAACTCACGAGAACGCCCCAGCCTGCGTGCACGTAATGCAGGAATTCAGTGAGGTGCGTTTTATGCGATTCCGTATCTGTGGCCCTTTAAACTCACGAGAACACCCCAGCCTGCGTGCACGTAATGCGGGAATTCAGTGAGGTGCGTTTTATGCGATTCCGTATCTGTGGCCCTTTAAACTCACGAGAACACCCCAGCCTGCGTGCACATAATGCGGGAATTCAGTGAGGTGCGTTTTATGCGATTCCGTATCTGTGGCCCTTTAAACTCACGAGAACGCCCCAGCCTGCGTGCACATAATGCAGGAATTCAGTGAGGTGAGGTTTATGCGATTCCGTATCTGTGGCCCTTTAAACTCACGAGAACGCCCCAGCCTGCGTGCACATAATGCAGGAATTCAGTGAGGTGAGGTTTATGCGATTCCGTATCTGTGGCCCTATAAACTCACGAGAACGCCCCAGCCTGCGTGCACGTAATGCGGGAATTCAGTGAGGTGAGGTTTATGCGATTCCGTATCCGTGGCCCTCTGAACCCACAAAAAAGCCACTGAAATCTGCACGTGAAATGGTTTTTCAGTGATCGGGGCCGAGTGGTATGCGCTCACACATACTCTCTTGGCCAATCTCAGAACCAGAAAACGCAAGCCCGCGTGTGTATGATTCAAGATTGCCGGGGCACATTGGTATGAAACGGGAAAAAACACGTCAGCAATCTGCTGTTCATGGATGGTTGCCCTGACCTGCGCCGCATGAGTGTGCGCAGTTCCAGGGTACACTTGGATGCATGAGCAAGAAATGCAGGCACAGATGCGGGTGATAAAAGCGAGACACACATACACGCACACACATAGTGTGCGCTTGGTGACGCCATTGGCATGAGCAAGAAAAGCAGGCACTAATGCGGTTTATAGAAGCGACACACACATAAACACACACGCACACTCACCCTGCTCTGTTTCCTTGAGCACCCTGAACGCATCCTCGTCTGTTTGGTCGTCGCCTATGTACAGCGTCACCACATCGCGCGCGCCCTTCAGCCCGAGCATGCCCAGTAGGTGCTCCAAAGCAGTGCCCTTGTTCCAGTCCACCTGTGTGTTTGCGCCGCGCATGTGTGTGTGTGTGTGTGTGTGTGTGTGTGTGTGTGTGTGTGTGTGGTGTGTGTGTGTGTGTGTGTGTGTGTGTGTGTGTGTGTGTAGTACAAGGAGCAGGCACCGTTTTGTCAAATACTTCAAACGTAACTCCCAGCAGCCCCTGCAGCCGACTTGAGGCAGTGCACTTGAACCAAACCACTTCAACCAATCCACTTGAACCAAACCACTTGAACCAATTCATTTGAAACAATCCACCAAACCACCAACCGACTTGAGGCAGTGCCCTTGAACCAATCAACCTGCAACCCAAGAATCCCTCCTCTTCAGGGAAGTACATCCTAAACACCTCCTGAATAATGAAGTACCATTTATTCCTGATGAAACTTGAATAAAGCACCCTCAAAAGTATCCTCTCAAAGGACACCTCACCGTGGTCATCATAAGGACATCCAAACCCAAGACCCACGAGGGTCACCAAAAGGAACAGCGCTGGCTGCGAAACCAGGAAACAACAAGGCAATGGAACAACAAGGCAAGGAAACAACGAGGCAAGGAAACAAGGCAAGGAAACAACGAGGCAAGGAAACAAGGCAAGGCAAATAGACGAGGCAAGGAAACAACAAGGCACGGAAACAAGGCAAGGCAAAGAAACAAGGCAAGCTCTTACATTCATTTCTGCATCCATTCCTGTTTGGGTGCTTCTAACCAATCATCTTTATAGTCAGTAGCCTGTCATCAGTCAGCAGTCCCGTTCATCAATAATCGCCCTAAGGTTGGCCAGAACCTGTTGTATACACCGTTTATGACCGTATATCTGGTGATTTTTCTGCCAAAATTATCCTATATACCGTACCTTACCGTACTCACCCCGGTGCCCAAATTTCAAAAATATTAATGTAACCCCGGGTAACCCCGGACCCTGTAAATAAATATTTTAGCCTTCCCCGCACCAAAAAACGATATATATATATATTTTTATGGTTTTGGTCAACCCTCAGTCTCCCCAATCATTAGCACCTTAAATCAGTACTCAAGTCAGAGACGCTTCGGCGAGTATCTTGCATCCTTGCTTCCATCCATCACCTTGGGCTTGGTCACGCTTCCTTGCTATCGCCCCTCCCATTTCAAACCTCTGCTTCTGTTCTCACCTTTGGCCTGATCTCCAGCACCTTCCTCCCCCTTCCTTGCTATCGCCCCTCCCATTTTAAATCTCTGCTTCTGTTCTCACCTTTGGCCTGATCTCCAGCACCTTCCTCCCCCTAGTTATTCGCAGCTCATCGTTGTCCGCCACCGCTAACTCAACAGCCGACACCACCTCCTGCATGTATGCGTACGTATGCGTGTGTGTGTGTGCGTGTGTGTGTGTGTATGTGTGTGTATGTGTGTGTGTCTGTATGCGTGCTTGTACCGTTGTGTTTGTGCGCATTTGTGATTGTGCATACATTAGTGTACAAGCTCGCGTGCCATACCTGCCATCGATCTGCGGAGCAATTTCTAAAGTGGGCAGATACGCAAAACGTATTGTGCTCCACACTGGAGCCAGGGATATCTTTTAACCTGTGCATGTGTGTGTGTGTGTGTGTGTGTGTGTGTGTGTGTGTGTGTGTGTGTGTGTGTGCGCGCGCGCCTGAGTGCGTGCAAACGTGTGTGTGTATGTGTGTGTGTGTGTGTGAGCGTGTGTGCATGTTTTTATATGTTGTGCCATTTTGCTTGTCCTAATAAGAGGTAGGTAGTAATTAGCTAAAAGCGCAAGGAATATAGTGAAGCCCATGCATCATACCTGCTGCAGAGCTTATCGTACATGGCATCAATGATCGGTCGAAAGTGAGCTGCCGGCTGGAAACTGGTGTCCATGCTTGAGGACTCCTCCTGTCCTTGAGCCTGTGCGGGTGTGGGTTTGCGTGCGTGCATGCCATTGTGTACGTGTATGAAAATGTGCAATTGCCTTTCCAGTTGCGTGCGTGTGTGTGCATATGTGTTGTGTGTGCGTGTGTGTGTGTGTGCTTTTGTTGTGTGTGTGTGTGTGTGTGTGTGTGTGTGTGTGTGTGTGTGTGTGTGTGTGTGTGTGTGTGTGTGTGTTTGTGAGAGTGAGTAAGTGTGTGTGCGTGTGTGCGTGTTGTGTGTTTGTGTGTGTGTGTGTATGTGTGTGTGTGTGTGTGTGTGTGTGTGCGCGCGCACGCACGCAACCATATACGTGGATTCTGGTGGCCACTCTCACCGTGGGGCCCACAATGTCCATGCCATGGCTGCCTGCGTAGTAGAGCTCTTTCAGCTGCACGAAGCTCTCCACTTTCTCCCTGCCCCTGCCACTGATAATGGCTGTGGGGAAGAGCAGGGCTATGTTCTTCACGGCCTCCCGCATCTGTTTGATACAAGTTTGGGGCAATAGTGGACTGTTAATATCACGGGCCAATTCACGCCCATCCAAGGAGCGTCAAAGGTCCTCCCCCTTACCTGCTGTGACAGGAATGCCTCATCAGGGTTAGCCACAATGGGAGTCAGGGTGCCTGCAGACAAGGTCAGGGAGGCACAACGTGTGTGCAGAGAGTTGACGGGGCTGGTGCTGGGAAACGAGAGCTCTCCTCCTCGAACGCAATTTTACCGTCATAGTCTAAGAAGACGGCCAGCCTCTTGCCGCTTAGCATGGCCTTCGTTTCAGCAATTTTTCCAAGGGCGTTGGGGAAGGCCGTCTGTGGGTGTTGTATGTGTTTGCGTGTGCGTTGATGCAGCATCAGGCCTTTTGATATTGCAGAGGGGCCTCCGGACACACTGGCTTGCAAGGAAGGGTGAAGAACTTTAGTCGTGCACACGCAGAGAGGTGAGAAACTCACCAAGAACTCATCATACGCTTCCTCCCAGGTTGCAGACGCTGAGCAGCGCCTCCTATCCGATAAATTCGTATCCAATTTAGTGCCGCTACTAGAGGGTGAGAAGCAGTGGGAGAGCCGGAGCCGCTGGCGAGCCTCTACGTCTGGAGAATTGTCAGTGGATGGCTCAAAGGAAGCCCGGGGCTGCTGGATTGCCTCGAGGGGGGGGAGCTGCGTAGAAAAAGCCCGTTGTGCCGCGAGAAAGGATTTGGGGCCATTGTGCATAATTATACTCTATTTATTTTTGACTTTGTAGTAATCGTATTTGCCATCCTTGATGACTGCAATGGCAGATAACAGAAAACATCATTGGTGTTTCACAAAGTTAGAAATTCACTCGATTGTATTTAATTTTATGAAAACGTATGATTTTTGGATCCTGCACACAAGAGAAATAAACTGCTGCTGACTTTGCTGGTCTTTATTTGCTGATAAGGAGGTTGCTGTACCATCTCGAGAGACAGGTGGGAAAGTGGATGGATCAAATTGTGAAATAGCAGTAGGTGCCGCCGGCTACGGCTGCTGGCCACGTCCAATTTGGTGTTCGTTTGTTGTACAGACGGAGCAAGATGGTGCATTATTATTTGGTGCCCACTACGGAGTCCTTAAATGCTAGAAGCTTTGCTGCCTTGTTTGTGAACAACGTAGTGAGGACGCAGGGGCTGCCAGCCACACTCATATCATCAGATCGTGGGCCGCAACTTCACAAAAGAAAAAGAAAGGAAGAACGCAGTATAAACACTACCAGCATGGATTAGGAAAGGATTTTGTTTTGTGTTCTGCACCACCCAATGGAAGCAGAGATACCATCCCACCTGGAAAACAAGTATAAGAGGGATTAGGTGGTTCTCGGGAGGCAGAAGCCTGCACACTACCAGGAGTATTGCTCTAATTTTTCTAATTTTTTGTGGGGGTCATGTTCATTGTCTCGTCTCATCTGTATGAGTTTTGTTGCGGATCTGACTGCATGTAGGCTTACTTTTTTCACGAGACCAGTAACTCCGAGGCTGTGGAGTGGGTTCCTTGTGTGGCTGCTGTAGATGGTGCCTGTTGCTCCTAGCAGGATGGTGTGAAGGGTTTTACGGTGTCCGAGTAAGCGAGGCATTAGCAGCTTATGTTGCTCTCGTGCCTTTCCTGCTTGTTGGGCAGGGGAAGTGTCTACACAGTACTCGATTAAACGTATATCGCGTTTGTTTGCTTGTATGTTTTTTGGTATCATAGCCAGGGGATATGGATTGGCAGCGCCATCTGCTAGGTTATCACAAGCAGCTCTTCTTGCATGATTTGTTGATCTAGTTTAATATGTGTTTGTTGGGTTTCGTTTGAGGCGTGGTTGCTGGGTCGGAGTAACTATGATTGCATCTGGCTTGCTAGATTTCTGCCGCTGTTGTGCATTGAGGTTGGGAAATAATGGACAGATTAAAATCATTCCTTTCTGTGTCTCCTCTGAAGAGCGTATAATGCCTCGTTTTATCATTGTTGCGCGACTCCCTACATCTGCGTGTGCTAGCAGGCATGCACCCTGTGTACCTTGTTGGACCGCTTATATAATCAATTGTTTAGCAGCATTTGTACCTAATAATAATCATTTTGTTTATAATGGGATGACTACAGCCTGACAGCATACGGTAGGTGCCATTGTCTAGCTTCTGGCAGATGGGGCAGATAGGTGGACTTCCTATATGGTTGCATTGAGCGGCACGCTATTGATTGTATGTCAAATCTGTGCGGCAGAGCATGACATTTTTCTTTTCTCTAGAGGTGACACTCGCATTTTTCCAAAATGACATGCATTTCTCAACAATGCCTTCCTTGATCAGCGTTTGGTATTTTGTGTAGCATTTTGTGGACTGATGGTTTGAAACCTTTTTTGATCCAGGACCTAACTCGTGTTGGACATGCATGTGTGCGTTTACAGCATCGTAATCTGATGAAATGGAGCCTTTTGCTGGAGGCCTGGTTGGCAGGTGTTAAGAATATCTGGTAAGCAAGCTGGAGGAGGGTCTCCCTCCCTTGCTGACCAGGATATGGATGAACGGGGATGGGGATGGGTGTCGGTGTTAATTTGGATATCATGGCCAATTTGATTCTCCGCAGATCACTTTGCTATGTCATCAGCGCATTCATATTTCCTAGGATGCCAGCATGAGCTTTAATCTTGTAGAGATGGATGGTGTCTTTATATCAATAGATGCGGTGTATGATGGTTTCTAGGAGTTTGACATGTTTATGCCGTTTCATGCACTGGGGGTAGAGGATGCTATTCCTTATTTGCCATAATGCACCAGCACTGTCTGTTGCGATATGGGCGTGTTCATTTATCAAAGCAGCAGCAATTCCCGCTAGCTCGGCTCTGTTTATGGTTTGTTTATACTTGTCCCTCCAGGATTTACTGTGGTGATTTTGTTGGATTGAAGGTGGCACACTCCAGCTCCAATAGACTGAGATCCATTTTCTTAACTGTGTTATTGGTGGTGTCGTCAATACTTGCATTAATCACTGTGTTTCTTGAGTTTTTGGGGAGCCTACATATTTTTGCCATTTTCGGCAGCAACCTTTCAGTTGGCGGTTTAACAAAAGGTATGGTGCCTGTGTTTTGAAATTCCAGATTGCCGCTGGTGATAGGTCTTGTTTTATACTTTCTAACCGAGATGGGCTGTTTGTAATAATTTGCTCCCTGGCAGCTTTGTTCCAAATTACAAGGATGCGTATGCCCCATGTTGCTTCTGACAGGGATGGTGTTTTGTTTTGCTGGTAGAGAAGTGGCATGTAACGCACTTTTGTCTTTGGGACGTTTCCAAGTATAGTGCAAATATCCTTGTTGTCAGTGCAGGTTTTGTGAAAAGCGTTGGTGCTGTTTATAATCCAGTTAGGAAGCAGTAGGAAGGTAGCGGTTGCCTCTTGGTTATTTAAGGAAGATGCTGTTTATTGTCATAAGAAGAAGGAAAAACTACGCAGGCAGTGAAAGACCACTCCCCGCATTAATTATAAAACAGGAGCCACTTTGGTAATGGGTACCGAAAACTCCTCCACCAAAAGAACGAGAAAAAGAGCAATGGGGATCAGGAGGGTTGCAGGCTTGACCTGAAACCGGCTCCTGACGAGAGTTGATAACGGTGCTGGAAAGGGCACGTCTGGTATGGAAATATTTGGCAGCGTAATTGACAGAATGAACATGAAGCTTGGAGGTAAGTTTATGTTGTTGGCGTATTTCATAGGTCAAGGGGAGATAGAAAACTCCCTACTACGAGGTTGAATCAAACCAAAAGTCGATAAATTAAAAGGGAGCAAGAGAGGCAGGCTGAAAAATATAAAAGAAAGTAGGGGGGGCAACCAGGTTGATGAGAAGAAAGGCAAAACGTGTACGGTCAAGCACGGGAAAGAAAGAAGGAAAGCCTGCGCATTTTGGTGCCTATAAAAAACAAGGTTTAGGAAGATAGTAAAGAGTAAAAAGGCAACGGGCCGAGGGCACGTCAAGGTACACCACCGCGAGACACTTAACATAAATACTAGGGAAGCTAAGAGTTAGCCAGGATAAAAGCAGCTAAGCCATTGCGATAAATGGTGCGCCAAAACCAACTCCAACACAACGAAGAGAAAAAATAGTTCCCCTACAGAAACGCAGCTGCACCAGCACGTCACTCTCAGCATTACGAGCCCATACTAGGAAGACAAGAAGGGAGTGCAGTGAGCTAAAGATTTAGACAATGAGAGTCGGGTTGTTCTACTAAGAGCCGAGAGCAAGGGAAAGCAGGCCACCCTAGACCTAGAGCAATGCGGCAGACACACTAGGATGGGAGCTGCAGAGAAACAGCTAAGGAACTGTTTGGCTTAGCATACACAAAGGGGTGAACCTGGCTTAGGTCAGAGAAACTGGAGACACTACCTTGGCAGGCTGCAAAGTCTTATAAGGCTGCAAGAAGATCAACTGCCCTAGTTTCTACCACTGTGGGCTCTAAGCCTGTCCTGGCGAGCATGCTAAACATCAAACCCCTAGCTCTCAACATGGCAGTCAGTGCAGCTAGGCATACAACATACCAAACCTCCTCACTAATTGGCATGGCTGCTCTAGCAGCCAAACATGCTGTTTTAGCAGCTGCACGGTAACTGGGAGGTTGTGTTGTATGGCTCGCCTGATAGCTGAAGCTCCTGTGCAAGTCCAGAAGACATGTTCCCGTAGCTGCAGCGCCTCTGCTTGTGTCTAATGTCTAAATGTACAGACATTAGACAAAGCGCACAATCAACATCTGCCACTCTTATCTTATCCAGCGTCTATGACCAAGGAGTTTCCGAGGCATTTCTTGGAACAATAAAGTCGCACTTCATGTTATACCCCTTGGAGTCGGGGGCAAAATCTACAATCAATACACCAAAACTCCTCTATTGAACTTGAGCAACCCCGTGCACAAAGTGCACCAACTAGTCTCTGTGTTTTCTCTTTTTTCGATTATGGTGGTGATCTGGCAAGTGTGAGCACTAGTCGAAAGCCTTGCCTTAATGCACGCTGGTTAAATAAAGGGAAAAAAACTACGCAGGCAGTAAAAGCCACTCCCCACATTAATTGAGGAAAAGGAGCAAATTTGGTACCGAGTACCGTAAAGCTCCTCCACCGCGAAAAGGAAAGGAAAAATCCGTGGAGATCAAGAGGGTTGCAGGCTGCAGGCTTGGCCTGAAACCGGCTCCTAATGAGAGTTGATAACAGTACTGGAAAGGACACGTCTGGTATGGACATGTTTAGCAACAAAGTCCACAGAGTGCACATGGGGCCTGAAGGCAAGCTTCTTAACAACTCTTTACGAATTAAGACCCAGCTCCTTAAAAGGCTTCAGAGTGTGAGTGTTGTAGATGCAGCCAAACACATCCAAAAGGATGATGTGGAGAGTAATGGAGGCCTTAAGGAGTTGTTGCAGAGATCTTTGTGCTCTTCCTTTGCGGCGTTTAGCTGGTTTTGAGGTCTGGTGTCCTCACGGCATTTGATCTCGTCAAGATGGATGTTGCGCTGAGTTTTGTTGAGATCTTTAGGTCAGTGATGTCTGGGGTTGGTGGCTGTACTAGTGGCTGGCGGTGCTGCTGGGGTGCTCCCTGCTCCATCAGTTGCCCCCTGCCACTTTGAAGAACACTTCCCCTCCTACATTATTTTATTATTTTGTTGTTTTTGTGTTTTTGCAGCGATGGGTGTAACCAGCACAGAATTTGGGCAGCTGGAGGTAAATCTGTCTTTATCTGAGAAGCGAGGTGGGACGAGCCATTTGGGAACAATACTGGACATTTTGCCAGCGCAAAGTTTTACTTTTTATGATCAATCACTTCATTACATTATTACTGTAACAAATAAAAGCCAACTTTTACAACTTTTAACATGCTCATTCGAGCAGCTTCACCTTGCAAGCCAGGTGAGGTCTACCTTTGATCTTCTCTTTCTTTGTCACTCTACCAAACTAGACATCTACATGGCTAAGCAGAAGCTGCTCTAGGTCTCTTTGCTATCCATGTAGGCAGCTAGGTCCAGGCACCGACAGGCGTAGCCATACTCATTGTCATACCAACTAACAACCTGCAATTCAATAGTTGAAAGGTTGTAGGTCAAGCAAGCTTAAATTGCCAGATCTCCTTGCGCAAGCATGTGCGAAAAAAGTGGACAATTCGGAGGGAAGGATGTAGAGGGTCAAGGGATAGAGCATGAGGTCTACAAAAAATATAATGCAATTACGCATCATAATACAGATTACAGATGAGGCAATTCTGTGATGCTTGATCTTGATGCTTAATCAAAATTGATTAGGCGTACTACATGAAGTTTTGTATCAAAACAAGGCAACCCTTTTTTGGCGGTCTAAATGGAACAAACAAGCTCGTTTATTGCAATTCCCTTTGTCAATACAACTATACTTTCTCGTCTGGATAGCTGCAGATTCACCTTGACAAAGTTGGGAGTCAGCTGGATGCCTGCCTTGGCATCGACAATGGAGCTGAGGGTGCTTGTATTGAAGTCGCTGGACACCACGGCTTCTTCTGTGTAGCCAAGGATCTGTGTGCGGTGCGTAACACGTGTGAAGTGCTTGCTTTTTAGTGTACCAAAGAAACTTGGCATTTGTCAGCAGTGTTTGTCAAAACATTTATGCATTTCGAGCGCTCTAGTTTGCTTGATTTTAAGTGTAACCAAGAAACTCATAATTAATCTGCGGCATTTGTCAGATGAGTTACGCATTTTGCACACATGTGCGTGCTTGCGTTTCTTACGGAACCAAAGGAGCATGGCATTAGTCAGCGGTAATTGTTGGACCGGTTGCGTATTTTACCAGTGGTGGTCGGCGGAGGACTGAAAGGGGGATTTTTGGGAATGTTCCCAGAGTATACGCACCCCAGCTGCCAGTTTTAAGCTGGGTACCCAGAGGTAGCTGCTGAGAACACCTGAGCATGAAACTGCCAATAGGGGTGCACATGCCCAATTGCCCGCGGCGTGAACCCAACATTTCAAGCGCCCAAACGCCGGAGCACCAAACCACGCCGTTAAAATTGCATCAGACGTATTGTACCAAAGGTGGTCAACGGAGCGAAGTGGTCAGAAATGTTTCTTTCTTGATGTAAATCGTGTTTATACATTAATGTTAGGTGTGCGCAAGAGTTAAGGGTCAATTCATTTAAGTATATGGTGTGTAACGATACATATGCTCCAAATGTCCAGACCGGTATCTCAGACAAAGACGTCTATTTTTACAGGGTGAGCTGTCGGACATCAGATTTGAATTATCGGGGTGTTGCCCAAGTGTGCGACAAATGATAAAAATTTCCAAGCACTGTGCTGGATGCGGGAGGAGAGGGGATAAAGTTGCATTGGAGGTAGGTCCAACAGACGAGGACCGCCCAGCAGCAGCATCAGATTTTTGCTTCTGTTCTTGGACCCCTGGAAGCGGCCGGATGAGGAGATTGTGTGCAGCAAGTGCCTTGTGGCAGCTGTCAGGCAGCTGTACTTAACGCTGGTGTGCGTGCCAGATGCTGGTACATACACCAGCATCTGGCGCGCACACCAGCGGGAAGGATGACCCGCAAGAGCAGTGTGGAGGACACAGCAGCAGCAGCTGAGCAGGGACTGCGGGCAGCTGTGCATTTGATCCTTGGGCGGCAGCCAGCAGCACCGCAGCGATCCCATGCTGATGCCCAGCTGGAATGCTGCAGCATGATGGCATGGATGCTGCTGATGCTGCTGAGGTATTCGAGTACGCAAGTATGCGAGTGCAACAGCTGTGTGATCTCAGATGATTCTCGGCCCCTCTTTCTTTCTGCTTCACACACACGCAACCACATCCACATGCATACGCACACGCACATGTACACGCACACGCACACGCACATGCACACACAAACATACACAAACAGTGTTGGGCTGCAGAATGCTGATCAACAGCATCATGCAGCCAAACACTGATGCGCAGTGCGTGGCCTTCAAGGATGCATTCTTCAGCTCCAAAGAGCTGCAGGAGCAGCTCCGTGAGATGGACCACCATGCCACAGCAATCATGCCGTATCTTGTGGGATGCGCTGACATGGCATGGGACGCACAAGGAGCGGCTGGGGCGCCTGCTGTGCTTCAAGCACATGCTGCTGACAATCCTGGCACCCACAGCAGCAAGCCTGGCACAGATGAGCAAGGGGCACGTGCTAGGCGTGCCGCGTGACCTGCTCTGGGCAATGCTTTACAACGTGGACAGATACGTGCTTTTCATCCAGCACTTTCCGCTGCTGGCAGAGCACACAGCGCAGCGCTTTTGGGCACAGTCCTGTGCGGCTTCAGGCCTGGGGTGGAGGTGGGGCTTGTGCGCCTTGAGCGATCTGAAGTGCTGGCAGCCATGTGCCGCGACCCAGCACTGCCCTTCCACCTCTCCCTCTCCACCAAGCGAAAAAGAAAGAAGAAAAGACTTCGCTGGTAGTGATGACACAGCCAGCATGATCAAAGGAGGGGGCTACGTAGGTGCCCGCACCAGGCAAACCCCCCCAGCAAAGATGGGAGATATCGGTAGCTGCGCTCCCACCAAGCGCAGCTACCGATATCTCCCAGAAAGCTGGGCAGCTGCAGCTGCAAGCTTCAACGATGGCAACAAGTGTAGCTCAGCAGCACAGTAGAGGCTCCACCAAGCGCAGCTACCGATATCTCCCAAGAAGCCGGGCAGCTGCGGCTGCAAGCTTCAACGATGGCAACAAGTGTAGCTCAGCAGCACAGCAGAGGTTCCACCAAGCGCAGCTACCGATATCTCCCAAGAAGCCGGGCAGCTGCAGCTGCAAGCTTTAACGATGGCAACAGGTGTAGCTCAGCAGCACAGCAGCGTGTAGCTCCGTGTAGCTCACGTAGCTCAGTGTAGCTCCGTGTAGCTCACGTAGCTCAGTGTAGCTCAGTGTAGCTCACGTAGCTCAGTGTAGCTCAATGTAGCTCAGTGTAGCTCACAAGTGTAGCTCAGCAGCACAGCAGACAGAGCTGGACAGCCGCGCAAGCGCTGCAGCAGCAGCCTTAGCAGAAAACAAGCACGGGTGGATCAGGGACTCCTACCTTACATAGCTGGGTGACCCTTGGTGCCGCCCAATGGGATGGTTTGAGGGGGGAGGGGTTGGGGATTCATTCATGCACTTGTCTCATAACTCATCCATTCACACATTGATTCATCATTCATCCAACCATTGGCTCGAGCATTCATTGTTCAGGCACTCATCCTACACTTGCATTCATCATTTCTGGGACTTTGTTTTGCATGTGGGTGGCTTTTGACACATTCTGGCGTAACAGATATTCTGGGTCAAGGAAAAATGATCTGGGGTGATCTGGGACATGTGACAGGTATGTATGATCTGAGCCGCCCTGTGTGTCACTTTTTCCTATATTTAATTATGAATGGTATTTTTTTAGTACACTGGTATTTTACACGCTCTCGTGTACTTGCATTTATAAGTAAGCATAAAAACACTGCATTAGTCAGCAGTATTTGTAAGGTAAGATACGTATTGTACACACTGTAGTATTCCTGTTTTCGATGGCCACCTTAATACAAGGTGCTTATTTTAATACATCACAGATCACTCACCCCCTTCATTTCATTTTCGCTAGCGGAACGGAAAGCAGCCATGATGTCCTGCATTGCAAGTGCAGCATGGTTTATGTGACTTATTTTGCAACGATTGAAAGCAAAAATTACGCATCCTAACACGCCCTGTAAAAAACAAAACATTCAAGCCTACGATGCTTATTATGGAAATCATTGTGGTACATCTTCAAATCAACATCTAGCAGCTGGCGTGTATTGTAATTCACAATGCTCCAGCTTTATGATCAAGACGTTACGAGTGTTGATGCTAATTGGTGGGAACTATTGTGGTACATCGAGTGTTGAGCTTCAAGGCTGATTGAAACATATTCCAGTTGTGCCTGCCACCGTGCTGTTTGTGCAGGCTTGCAAAATGACCGACCTCACCTCATACCGACCTCACCTCATACTTTGTGGCCTTCTCCAGTTGCACCGTGAGATCTACCACACTGACGTTGTTAACTGGCACACGGAATGCCATGCCAGTCAGCTTGCCAGCCAGAACAGGCATCACCTAGTGTGCACGTGTGTGTGTGTATGTGTGTGTGTGTGTGTGTGTGTGCGTGTGTGTTTAAATGTGTGTGTCTGTGCGTGCGTGTCTGTATACACGTGCCTAGACTGTGCAAGAAATAATGTATGTGATCTGTGCACGCTAGGATGTATTGGTGTGCTTAATGAAACTGAGTTTCAATCGCACAATTTTACTCTTCAAGTTGAGGGCGTTTTACATTGTAATGGTGAGCCTGATTGTATATGAATTGTCTACCCACACAAATTGTACGTACCTTGTCCACAGCCTTGACCAAACCAGCACTGCAGAAGATATTGCAACCCATTACATTCCATGCCTGGTCTAAACAGAGCACTTTTCTAGGCCTCCCAACCCCACACAAGTCCCACCTTGCCCACCGCCTTGGCTGCCCCAGTGCTGGAGGGAATAATGTTGCCGTTCACGGCACGCCCACCCCTCCAGTCCTTCTTGCTGGGGCCGTCCACGGGCTTCTGGGTGGCAGTGGTGGCGTGCACTGTGGTCATGAGGCCGCCTGTGATGCCAAACTTGTCGTTGATCACCTGCAAGCATTCAAGCAACACAATAAAGCTGTCAGATCACCGCTAGATCTTAATGGTGGCGTGCACTGTGTTTATGAAGCCGCCTGCAGTGCCAAATGTTGATTTGCCTCTGTGCCAATATAGAGCAGCGCAATAAAGCTGTTAATTTGCTACTAAATAATAATGGTGGTGTGCACTGTAGTCACGAGGCTGCCCGTGATGCCAATCTTGTTGATTGCCTCTGTGAAAATGGAGCAGCGCAACGAGGTTGTCAGTTTGCTGCTCTATTAAGGGAGCTAATGCATATCTTCTCATAAACATAATTGTCGGTAACAAAGGTTGCAAAACCTCATAGAAATTAATTGCCAAACTTCCAGTCTATCACAGCTAGATCATTTGAAGACATAGTTGCTGCGGAGCTTCCCTGTAAGGATTATTGCATTGCTTGTGTTCTTGTAAGAAAAATTGCTTGTATTCTTGTAAGAAAAACATATGAACAATTGCAGAAAAAATGATCACTTAATCGAGCCAAAATTTTGTATGGAACAGGCACAAACACTTCCCTTTAAAAACCACATAAGCAGGTCTAAAGTAGACAGCAGACAGGGCGCCAAGCCATACTGCAATATTTGGCATAAGGCTTCTGTTCAGTGCTTTCATCACCCACTTTGGCAATGGGTGCCAAGCAGTTGTTAGTGGTGCAGGACATTGGTTAGATGGACGCTGCGAGTTTGATGCGCGTGCACAGACCTTCTTTCTTACATTTTCCTTTCGTACATTTTCTCATTGGAAATAGGGGCCAAGCAGCTGGTGGTGCATTACATCAAAGAGCAGTCGCTGCTAGTTAGATGCGCGTACACCAAGCTCCTTAGCTCTCACACTTTACCTTGGCCATGGGCGCCAAGCAGTTGGTGGTGCAGGATGCGTTGGACACTACAAAGTCCTTGGCTGGGTTGTAGCTGTCTTCATTGGTGCCCATTACCTGTCAAACGAACGCATTGCAACAGTCAAGGCTGGTGATCTCAGCAACACGTAAATTTGAGCTGACGCAGGCAGGAGTGCATGGATCAACTCATAGCTGTCAAGCAGGAGTGCATGAATGGACTCAGAATCATGAACCTCTCGAAATCAAAATCATACACCTCACAAACTAAAGAATTTGCTGACAACGCATGTAAACACGTAATTCATTTCTTTCCTGTAAAAAAACAATGTTTGCTACCGTGTTTTTAGCATTGTAGCACTCACAAACATGGGGGTGTCGTCCTTAGTGGGGGCTGTGATTATGACGCGCTTGGCACCAGCACTGATGTGTGCGGAGGCCTACGTGTAAGTAAGTGAGTGAGGCTTTCAGCCATTCACCTACCTCGATTCTAAGTGTGGTTTTCTTTAAGAGCGCTTTGTTTCTACCAACGTACTTGAGTCTGAAATGGTTTGCGCACAACTTCTAGAAAGCTCGTAGTTCCTGACAGAAATCAGCAATGCTGGCTGAAAGAAATGACTTGCGTTGCTGTTTCACACGGAGAAAAGTGGGCAAGTAATGTTCTAAACATAAGATAAGAGGCTGCTTACCTTAGCAGCGTCGGTGAAGACACCTGTGCTGTCAATGACTGCAGGAAAAAGTTGAATGAAAATGCAAAGGTTGGCCAGGGAACTGTACATGAAAAAGTGAAAATTCTAAGCTGTCTAAGCCGATTAGGATTTCAGCGTGCAATAAAGAGAGGCTTAAGCCGATAAGGATTTCAAGCGTGCAACAAGGAGAGGCTTGTCAGGTAAGGGTCGACACTGGACGCTTGCAAGGACCAGAGCCAAGCGGATAGGAGGTTAAAATGCAAAATCTACGCTAGAACGAAAAACGGTACATGAAAAGTATGCATTTACCAGGGGTTCCACTGCCTGTGATAATCTAGTCAGTACATCAAGCGCCTCTCACGTTGCTGTGCACATCTAGAAAACACCAATAAATAAAAAGAATCTACTCTCGCTCACGCATATACGCACATTCAGAAACTCTTTCTCTCGAGTGTGCACATCCAAAAGGTACTCTTGCCAGCTGTGCTAAGTCCACCAGCTACGCTTAGTCCAATCAATCACGTCTGAGCATGCTTACCACATCAATCTATAGCATACTGCGTCCAAAAGCGCATCACTCAATGCACAACTTGCCACCTGAATTCGATTACCCAAGGGATCTGCACGGGGCCAACCTTGAGCTACCTCAAAACAGAGCATGCGCACAGCGGATTCACCATAGTCCACACCAGCGTCCACCCATGGGCTTTGCGCGGAGCCAACAGCAACGAAGCCAACAGCAACTTGCGCACACTGAACCCACCATAGTCCACACCAGCGTCCGCCCATGGGATCTGCTTGGGGTCGCTCATGGAGCTGCCCTTGATCCGGTGTCCATCAATAATCAGGCCGCCCTTGGCCTCCACAGTTCCGGGCCATGTCTTGTGCACAGAGTCATACTTAAACCTGCAACACGATGACTCAGGTTTTGCAGGCAGCAGACATGTTTGTGCATGCAGGCATGAAGCGATCTGGCCAGATTCAGAGATTTACCATATGTTGCAACCCTTTGCGCGATGGAGTTGTGCTTAAATAAAGGCGAATGTGGAGACGAAGGGGGGAGGGAAAGAGTTTGATCATATATTCATCTCATCCCAGCACTTCATCCCAGCACAATCATCTCAGCAAGTTTTTCATGTCTTGTTCTCCAGATGCCACAATTACCAGACACCAAGTGTGACAAATGCAAGCATTACTTAGTACTAAATGCTTACAGCCATCCTGAAAAAGTTTACATTGCGGCAAACTTACATGTAGGCCATGTAGTCCTCATCAATGAATGGGTCATTTACAGCCACCACTGCACGCGCGACAGGACACGAGGGAATGAAGCACGGCAGGCTGCTACTGCATGAACTAGGTGACCATCTGGTGCTGTTGAGATTGCAGCTGAGTAAGTTTAGCAGTATGCCACGTGCAAGCCAGAATACACTGGATGGCTGCAAGAATTTACACAAGCAAACTGCTGACTGACAACCATAGTCATCAGTGCAAGATACGTGCGCTGATAGTGCACATACCTTCAATGTCCTTCCTCAGGAGAGCATTTCTGAGCACAAGACGCCCAATTCTACCAAAACCTGCGCGTGCGAACATGAGCATGCGTGCAAGTCTGCATAAAACAAACACGAGCGTGTACGAGAAAATAAGGCACAGCGGACAGACACATAGATCGCTACGCAGCCGTCCGATGCGTCCAAATCCTGCACCACAGCACGATGTTAGGATGCACAAAAGTATGTAGGCTCTCATGCAAGAATCTTGTGCTGGCCACACTAACGCAACACGTATCGTGGCGGTCTGTAACGGAAGGAAAATAAGAAAACACAACAAAGTGACCCTTTTTGTAATCTTACGTAAGAGTTGCTATTTTTAGGCACTGAAGTAACAAGTGTGATGAAATGGAGGAGGAAACTCTTGAGCTGTTCTATTTGTCATACGTGATCTGTACGTAAGCTGTACATACATGCACATGCGTGTACAAACAGCCTCCTACCGTTGATGCCCACACGGATTGGTTTTTTTGTGGCATCTGCACGCACAGCCATTGCTCGAGAGGGCCTCTTTGTCTGTGCGGCGCCAAAGAGTGCCTTAACAGAGGGCTTCAGTGTGAAAGCCATATTTATTATTATTTATATAGTATATTTGTGTTTTAGGTCGAGTGGAAAGTGCAACAAAAATGCCTAAAAGTGCCTCTCCTCCGATTTAGGAGGAAAATTTCTTCTTGAACTGGGTTTTGATTTGACCTGAATTCACAATGTTTATGATGTCAATTGGAGTCTTTTGAGTTCATACGTTCGCCGACGAAAAGCAGTCGAATATCGGATGTCACAATGAAATGTGTATGTTGTTGGGGCAAAATTGGTGCTTGTGTCTAAAAGTTCATACTGCCACGTCACATCCCCGAAGCAGCTGGGACAGTTTATATATATTTAGAGATAATGTCGGTTTAATCATCCACCGCATGCGACCGCACTTTTGTGACCGTTGATGCAAGTCTAATAAAAGCCTGGAATGTTAACAGGAGGCTCCCACGTTAGTGCCCAGTGCCAGTCAAACAAGCCTCTGTCTCCCACACACCCTTTGAGAAGGACCAGGCGCAGGCGTGTGTTTCATGTTGATGAGCCAGCCACTGCCTGCGCAGCCAGCCAACAACAACAACAGCAGCAGCAGCAGCCTTCCCCGCCCCTGACTTCGCACAATGGCCTCAACAGGGGACGCCCTGCTGGTGGGGCGGCTCCTGCTCAGTTTGCACGCACGGACGAGCTGCAGCTTTCGCCACATGAGGAGAGGGCCACAAAGCTGAGGTTGTTTCTAGACTCAGCTAGCCCTAAAGAACAGCTCAAATGGGCTAGGATGGGTTTGTTCTACGGTGCGTGTGCAAGCGTGTGCACGTGTGTGCAGGTGATGTGGCAGGTGTGTGTGCGTGTTGCGTGCGTGCGTGCGTGCGTGCGTGCGTGCGTGTGTGCGTGCGTGTGTGTGTGTGTTTGTGTGTGTGTGTGTGTGTGTGCGCGCGTGCGTGCGTGCGTGCGTGCATGCGTGCGTGCGTGCATGCGTGCGCGCGCGTGTGTGTATGTGTGTGCGTGTGTGTGTGTGCTCACTTGTGCACATGTGCGTGTTTTCGCCCGCTCTCGTGTTGTAGCAAATTGCTCAAGCAGGCTGCTACTGACTGGCTGACATCTGCGTTGCTCACATGTTTTTATTCCGTGCCTCGTCCGCCTTTGTTTGCATTTTCAGGATTTACCACCAATCCCACGATTCTCAAACGAGACGGGGTGCCATGCACAGTGCGGAGCTTGGAACAGATGGCGGAAGCAGTGAGTTGTGGTTCTGCTCTTGAGTCCGATGCAGCAGCAGTCCTGTGCAGCATGTGTGAACACAGTGACTGTGTAACATGTGTGAGCACAGTGACTGTGAAACATGTTTGAACACAGTAGGCCTGCGTAGCATGTTTGAACACAGTGACTGTGCAACATGTGTGAACACAGTGACTGTGTAACATGTGTGAGCACAGTGACTGTGAAACATGTTTTAACACAGTAGGCCTGCGTAGCATGTTTGAACACAGTGACTGTGCAACATGTGTGAACACATTGACTGTGAAACATGTTTGAACACAGTGACTGTGAAACATGTTTTAACACAGCAGGCCTGCGTAGCATGTGTGAACACAGTGGCTGTGTAACATGTGTGAACACAGTGACTGTGAAACATGTTTGAACACAGTAGGCCTGCGTAGCATGTGTGAACACAGTGCAAACGAAACATGTTTGAACACAGTGACAAAAAAACATGTTTGAACACAGTGACAATGAAACATGTTTGAACACAGTGACAATGAAACATGTTTGAACACAGTAGGCCTGTGTAACATGTGTGAACACAGTAACTGTGAAACATGTTTGAACACAGTGACTGTGAAACATGTTTTAACACAGTAGGCCTGTGTTACATGTTTGAACACAGTGACTGTGAAACATGTTTTAACACAGTAGGCCTGTGTAACATGTGTGAACACAATGACTGTGAAAAATGTTTGAACACAGTGACTGTGAAACATGTTTGAACACAGTAGGCCTGCGTAGCATGTGTGAACACAGTGACTGTGAAACATGTGTGAACACAGTGACTGTGTAACATGTTTGAACACAGTAGGCCTGTGCAGCATGTGTGAACACAGTGACAACGAAACATGTTTGAACACAGTGACTGTGAAACATGTTTGAACACAGTAGGCCTGTGCAGCATGTGTGAACACAGTGACTGTGAAGCATGTGTAGGGTTGGCCAGAACCGTATATGTACACCGTATATGATTGTATGTATGGTGATTTTCCTGTTAAATATACCGTATATACACCGTATGTACGTATGTAGTATGTATGTGCGGTTTTGGCCAACCCTAAACATGTGAGAACGTGAGAACACAGCAGGCCTACGCAGCATGTGTGAACACAGTCACTGTGAAGCATGTGTGAATGCAGCGACCGTTTAGCATGTTTGAACAGGGCAGGCCTATGATACGTGTGCGACTGCTGTGCTTATGTTCCACACGTTAGGGTAGTGGCCTCACACAAATTCACATGTCAGGGTAGTGGCCTCACACAAATTCACACGTCAGGGTAGTGGCCTCACACAAATTCACACGTCAGGGTAGTGGCCTCACACAAATTTACACGTCAGGGTAGTGGCCTCACACAAATTTACACGTCAGGGTAGTGGCCTCACACAAATTCACACGTCAGGGTAGTGGCCTCACACAAATTCACACGTCAGGGTAGTGGCCTCACACGTCAAGGTAGTGGCCTCACACAAATCAACAGTGGCCGACGGAAAGGTGCTCTGCAATGTGGTGGTTCCGTCTGTTTGCTGCGTGTGCATACGTAGGGTGAGTGTGCATAAGGGTTGACCCATACCCGATATACGTAGGGTTGGCCAGAACCATGATGTACACCGTGTATGACCGTATCTTTGGTGATTTCCCTGCTAAAGAATACCGTACACCGTATATATATGGTTCTGGCCAACCCTAGATATACGTACACGTAGTACACGTAGTACACGACCTTACATGCAATGTGTCCCTGCCAACTGTGTATGCTAGCTGTTTACATGTATGGTGTTGGCCACCCCAATCCCGTGCATTTACTCCACAAATATATAGGGTTGGCCAGAACCGTATATGCACACCGTGTATGACCGTATATTTGGTGATATCCTTGCCAAAAATACCGTACACACACCGTATGTGTATGGTTCAGGCCAACCCTACAAATATACCTGCGAATGTATGTGCCCAACACGAGGGTGTGTGTAGGATCCACAGAGTTAAAGCAAACATGTGCAGGGTGGATGTCCATCCTATTTGCAATCTTGCAACGGGCCCCCACTCGCATAACACAATGCAATGTGTGCTGGTTCCCAGGAGATGCACAACTGCAGTGTCTCCAGAGGGCTGTGCTGTCGAGTTTGTTGATCAGGACTGGGCTGTTTCTGACGCAGGGCTGTGCTGACGAGGTTGTGCAGGACTGGGCTGTTGATGCAGACAAATGCTCACACAAACAAAGCACCTCTCGTGTAGTTTTGACCGGAGTTGGGCCACGCTCGCGTCTGGGCCAGGGTTGCCTGAGGTTGATGTAAACAATGGTTCAGCTCCACACCCCTTGCCCCTGTGCGCACGCAGGGCTTTGAGATGGGCTACAAAGAGATCCAGATGTAAATAATGGTTCAGATCCACACCCCTTGCCCCTGTGCGCACGCAGGGCTTTGAGATGGGCTACAAAGAGATCCAGATGCAGGCGTGGGGTCCGAATCTGTCTGCTACCGCTCTGGATCTTGCGTCCATTGACTCCCGAATTGTTGTGAGTGTGGCCCCTTCTTCTTACACACAAAACGAGTGCCTGCCTGCCTGCTTTTGATGCGCCCGTGCATTGCTGTCGTGTCCTACTAAGCTTCTGAATCAAGCACTAGTGGACAAAGATGGTTACTTCGGATAGTAAGCTTTCATATTTCATATGTGTAGGGTTGGCCAGAACCATGTGTGTATATGGTGCATACACGGTGTGTTTGGCAGGGAAACCACCAAACATACGGTCATACGCGGTGTACATATATGGTTCTGGCCAACCCTACAAATGCAGTATAATTTGCATCTAAGAAGTCAACTGCCTATGCTTGCAAGGCTGCGGAAGATCTAAACGGCATTACACTAGGCACTTTGTTATGCTATCCTTAATTTCAAACCACTTCTCTTCTTTCTTGTGTTACCCTAAGGGTTTGCCACACATACGTGGGGTTTACCGTGTATGTAGGGTTGGTCAGAACCATAATTTTGTAGGTATATACAGTGTGTACACGGTATTTTTAGCAGGGAAATGACCATACATACGGTAATATACGGTGCAGATATATGGTTCTGGCCAACCCTGCGTATATGTACACCGTATACGACTGTATGTTGGTGATTTCCCTGCCAAAATACCGTGTATACACAGTGTATTTGTATGGTTCTGGCCAACCCTGCATATATGTACACCGTATACGACCGTATGTGGGTGATTTCCCTGCCAAAAATACCGTGTAGACACAGTGTATTTGTATGGTTCTGGACAACCCTGCGTATATGTACACTGTATACGACCGTATGTTGGTGATTTCCCTGCCAAAAATACCGTGTAGACACAGTGTATTTGTATGGTTCTGGACAACCCTGCGTATATGTACACCGTATACGACCATATGTGGGTGATTTCCCTGCCAAAAATACCGTGTATATACAGTGTGTTTGTATGGTTCTGGCCAACCCTGCGTTTGGGATGGGTCATACACTGCGTATGGGATGGGTCATACCCTGCGTATGGGATGGGTCATACCCTGCGTATGGGATGGGCCAACACTGCGTATGGGATGGGTCATATGTACACCGTATACGACCATATGTGGGTGATTTCCCTGCCAAAAATACCGTGTATATACAGTGTGTTTGTATGGTTCTGGCCAGCCGTAGTCACCTTTGTAGTGCCACTGCCACCTTCCCCTACAACCTGCCCTCTACTGTCTACCTACTCAAAGAAACAGAAATCTAACATTGCATCCACGGCTTATATCGCCTAAGTAGGATGGCACACACACACACCCCGTTAAATATTGTCCACATAGAACGGTACACACCCCGTTTAATACTGCCTGAATAGAATGGCACACACCCCGGTTATTATTGCCTTTACTGCCTTGGTGCACACATCCAGGATCATCCACAAGCATATGTGCATGTGTAGAAGCAACCAAATGCATACTGGCTTGGTGCGCACATCCAGGATCATCCACAAGCATATGTGCATGTATAAAAGCAACCAGATGCATACTGCCTTGGTGCGCACATCCAGGATCATCCACAAGCATATGTGCATGTATAAAAGCAACCAAATGCATACTGCCTTAGTGCACACATCCAGGATCATCCACAAGCATATGTGCATGTGTAGAAGCAACCAAATGCATACTGCCTTGGTGCACACATCCAGGATCATCCACAAGCAAATGTGCGTGTATAAAAGCAACCAGATGCAAACACGTGCATACGTGTACATGTGTGTATACAGTTTCTTTCCTTATGTAAGCGCAAGTCTGGTGTCCGCCAGAAGCGTACGCGTGCAACGAATGCACTTGCATACTGTGTGTCTGAGCGCATGTCTGAAATTAGGCAAAAGCATACACACGCGCAACATTTACGACATTAAAACGTGCATTCTTTGGACCTCAACAATTCCTGCTAATGCTCTGTATGGGCACTTTTGTTTTCAATGGCGCACAGGTCAAGCTGCCGTGCACGATGAATGGCATCCAGACTGCGGCCCTGTTGAGAGAGAAGGGCCTGCGCACCACCATCACAGTGCGTGAAGACAGACAGACACACACATACGCACACACATACGCACACACACACACTCACACACACACACACGCACACACACTCACACACACACTCACTGCGGCCCTGTTGAGAGAGAAGGGCCTGCGCACCACCATCACAGTGCGTAAACATACACACACACACACGCACACACACTCACACACACACTCACTGCGGCCCTGTTGAGAGAGAAA
>Ga0307945_1000713_pt1 | contig 23911 bp, 20 predicted proteins | sample OrgLakmetagen228_FD_201818 | JGI IMG/M metagenome (GOLD analysis project Ga0307945, IMG submission 201818) | Saline water microbial communities from Organic Lake, Antarctica - #228 | ecosystem: Environmental > Aquatic > Non-marine Saline and Alkaline > Saline | place: Antarctica: Organic Lake...
GGGGTTCTGGATTCTTGCAGGCAGGCAGAGAGTTCTCTAGCCCGCTGTCTACGCTTCATTTGCATTTTCTGAAGGGCACGTTAGGTGTGAAGCAGTCTACCACTAACTGGGCCTTTCAAGGAACTGGGTCTTGATTCTTAAAGAGTTAAGAAGCTTGCCTCCAAGCTCCATGTGCACTCTGTGAACTTTGCTGCTAAACTTGTCCATACCAGACGCGCCCTTTCCAGTACTATTATCAACTCTCATCAGGAGCCGGTTTCAGGCCAACCCTCTTGATCCCCATTGGTTTTTCCTTTTTGCGGTGGAGAAGCTTAACGGTACTCGGTACCAAAGTGGCTCCTTTTCCTTAATTAGTGTGGGGAGTGGTTTTCACTGCCTGCGTAGATTTTTCTTTATCTTTTCTGGGCTGTACTCCGAGAATGTGGACATAAACCGTTGCAGTTGTATTGGTTTCGGTCAGCTTTCAAGCTTTTTGAATAGTTTGCTTAATAACAAGTAATAGTGTCACTTTGCGGAGGGTAGTCCAGGCTGATCTCAATTTACAGCCTCGTTCAAGTGCCTTCTGGACTGCTCAATTGCTGAGCGCTTTTCAAAACTGCGTGGGCGTGAGTTTTTTGTACGAGCTGTTCAAACTGGGCGTGCTATTCCCATGCAAGATTTTACTGCAGGTTTTAAGCATAAGATGAGAGGTGTTTGGAAAGATGCTGACTTGGTGGACCTTAGCACGTGCTAAAACAAACTGGCCACTTATTATTCTTGGTTTGCCATCCCTTTTTCTAGAAATGAGCATCTGCCGACTATTGTACCACAGCAACTTCATCTTGATCTGTCCAAACATGTTGTGCGCAATGCAATGTAAATAGACTCATGTCACAAATAGCATCGTGCCTTTTTTCCTTTTCCAAGTGTTTTTTTGTAGGTGCTACAAGTCTGGTGCTACAACAACAATTACCACAGTATTTTTTTTACATGCTTACATATGCAGCCTAGCAGTCGCACGTTTTGACTGATGGCTTAACCTGTTAACCTGTAAGTAGACTCCGCTTGCATGCGCATACTTTGAAAGTTGAAGCAGAAGCGTGGCTTGAAGATGGTTCTCGCGTATGTGACCAATGTCCTGGTGAAGATTATCATGTTCAGAACGAGGTGCATGCTCTTCCAAGACCATCGGGTGAGCTGAGGAAACATTTCTCCTTTTTGTTTACACCTTCTTGTAAACCTTTCAGCGGCCCAGCCAACCCTTTTTGCTGCAACAGGTCAACAACCAACTTGTTCATAATTTCCTTTCTCAGCAGATCACTAGATGTTGTCTCTTTCTTTCTGAGCTAATGGGTTTATTTGTGGCTGGCCGAGACCAGTCAGCAGCCGATCAGCCATACAACCTGGCTGAAGGTCACCCCCCATCGTAACCATTGTAGATAGTCAGGCTCTCAACAAAAGTCATCTGATCACAGATACCTATAAGTAAAGAAAAACTACACAGGCAGTGAAAACCGCTCCCAAAACTGGTTGAGGAAAAGAAGACTTTGTTACCGAGTACCGTAAAGCTCTTTACCGAAAACCCTGTCAGAGGGGATTTTATTAAAGCAATACTCTTATATTGTGCCTGCCTCCCAGCCAGTTGATCCACAAATAATAACCCCCTTTTGTAGATATGTTGTGTGGATCTCTGCATAAATTCAAGCATACTGAAGTCCAGCTCAGGTTTAATATGAAGTTTCTCGCTTTCAGCATTTGATGTAACATTTCACTTTATAACCTTTGAACGGACTTAACAAATGTAAGGAAGGGATAATGTACACTGCACACATGAAGGCTACGCTTCCTCTCAAGGTTTGGCAGCTGCGCTGTTGACCCGCCCTATCCAGGTTAGAACAAGACAAAAATTCCGGCTTAAACTTGCTGGTTAGACTCTGACACCTTCTTTTGGACTCTGTTGCTGATCAACTGGGCCATGAGGGGATCAAGGCCTGTCAAAGAACAAGGCGAAGGCGTGTGAGTCAGAAAGTGGAGGTTTCTAGAACGGTACACAGTCAGGGCCGAAGCTAACTTGACGTCGTCAGCCATCTTGAACATCTGTGAATTAGTACCGCATCAGCATCAGGGTGGCACAATACGTGCTACAAGCACTCGTAGCGTGGTGTATGCTTGCTACGCTACGCTTTTACCGTTAGGCTACGAGCCAATTCAAGGCAATTCAACCTCCGTTACCACAAAACAGTGCTTTATATAAAAATTAACCACATGTCTCAAAATGCAAACGGTCTTGGCTCATTTGTACATGTGGGTGCTGTGGCAACGGATGGAGCCAGAGGCAATGTCGCATAATTCCTACATATGACAGACCGTAGCGTAGCATATTTGAGCGTAGCCGTATAATATTGTGCAACCCTGGTCAGCACACAACTCACATGTTTGCACTGGAGTTTTATGTTACACACCCTAAAACACAAAACAAAATTTAGGATTAAGTCAGAGCAGTAAATGATGCACGAACCTATTGGGTCAGCGATCACGCATTGCAGGCTCGGGTACTTCTTCTGAGCTTCTGCAACCAAGGCAGGGATGTCCTCCTGTCATGGCGCACAATCGCAGTGCTCTTGGAAAGATTTGATTCGATAGAAGCGTTTTGGGGATTCAACATAACGACAACAGAGAATAATTGTGCCTTTGCATCTTGCAATGACACAAAGGAAGGGACGCAGCAATTCCGTATGCTGACCTGAATATGCCTCCCTCTAGATAAAAAGTAGGGCGCTATCACCACTTTAGTTGCCCCAGCTTCCACACAAGCACCTGAGGGTTGCAGGGCACGCATTGTAAGTAAAATGTACCTGTGGCATGGAGAGGAAAAACCAGGTAGCGATTGCAGCCACAGATGGGTGCAAAAAGCCTAGGTGGCATATCCTGTGGCGTGCACTTTTTCATTGTGTCAAACAAAACAAAGTACACCCTACCGATGGCTTGCTCAATTGAAGGCTCAGCTATTTCCATGTGCGCAGCTTGCACGATCCGTGAGCCAGTGGTCTGTTTGTACAACTGCGTGAACTCAACCTGCAGGATTCAGAACAGTGGCAAATCCTGTGAGACGCCAAACGGACACACAAGTGTATTACAAACCGTGCTTCGCCACAAATTGACCACGAGCCACAAAAACGTACCAGCATGTCGTTGGAGTCCCGCTTTCGAGAGCCATGGTCCACAATGACCACACCCACATGCTCAGTGCCCTCCCCCTGTTGCTGCAGCTGCATATTGCTACCCGTGGCCTCCTCACTGAAAGGAGAGACCGTCATGCTCGCTCGAGGCACTGCCCTTGACAGGAGAGCCACATGGCTCATGCCTTGCCCATTCCTCACAAAATCACTGCTCCTCGCTGCTCTTCTTTTGCTTAGAGAACTGCCTGTGCTGAGGGTAAGCGTGCTTTGTGGAGTAGGAGCTTGCACGGCTTTGTTGCAAATAGCTCTGACTCCAGGCTTGAGAAGGAAAGCCATATTGATATTAAATTACGTTTATTGGATTAAGCAATTATTTTGGTTAGCGAAATGAGCTTGAAAGGTGCGCACAGGAGCACACGGAGCACATGTGCACACATACACACACACGCACACACACGCATGCACGCACACACGCACACACGCACACACACACGCGCACACACACACACACACAACACACACACACACACGCACACACGCACGCACGCACGCACGCACGCACACACACACACACACACACGCACACACACGCGCACACACACGTACACGCGCACACACACACACACTCTCACTCACACACACGCACACACACACACGCACACACACACGCACTCACGCACACACACTCACTCTCTCTCACACACACACACACACACACACACACACAACAACAAACGCACGAACACACAAACGCATACACACACATATACACACACAAACACACACACAGGCACACACACGCACACACACACACACAATACACACATGTATGTGCTGCCCCAGGGGCTTTGGGGGAAATTTCAGGCTCGTTTGGCGACCTGGGAACCCTGCTACCTCTTATGGTGAGCGGCAGGTGAAATTGCATTACAATCTGCCATGTGCAGAGGTGCTGCCATGTGCAGGTGCAATATGCCGAGGAACTCCCCTCCTTAATTTTTTAACATTTTGAATGATTTCTCTCAAGTCAAATGAGCACGCCTCTCTGGCGCACATGCGAATACCCATTTGTATGTCACGCTCCATTCAGATACTCCCACAAACGGGAGGCACATTTGCGAATGCAGCCTTATGTGCTTATGTGTGCACTCAAAAGTGCGAGTAATATGCACTTGCACGTTTTGCTCACAGGTCGGAATGGTGCATGCTGTGGGTCTAGATCTGGGAACCACGCTAATTTGCACAGGTGTCAGCTCAATCGCGTGTGGATTACTTTTTGGGTGAGTTAACTTTTTGTGTGGTGAAGCGGTCAGAGACAAAGGTGCACATTCACGTACGCATCCACCAAAGAAGGCCGATGAATGCAAATTGTGTAATTGCATTGAAATGGTGAGAGATACAGGGACCCATAAGCACACGAGGTGGGCAGATTAAGGTAAGGTTACATCGCTATATATGCCTCAGGGGCATCTGAGCGGAAGCTTGGAAAAAAGCTTGTAGCCACACCTAGCTAAATGAAAGGGGAAGCATCTATGATATGAGAGAGAGAGAGAGAGAGAGAGAGAGAGAGAGAGAGAGAGAGAGAGACAGAGAGAGAGAGAGAGAGAGAGAGAGACGGAAAAAAAGAGATTTAGTTTGGAAAAGAAAAGTAGAGTCAAGTATGGCTTAAGAACTAGCAGAAAAAAGGTTTGGTCTGAGTACAGAGAGTTCTTAGGAAGCAGCGCCAGTGCTCCACAGAAGACACAACGTCAAGCCAGCTCTAGAAACCAGAAGCAAGGCAGCAGACGGGTCCGAGACGACCAGGCAGGCGTAGGATAGACGACCAGGCAGGCGTAAGATAGCCATCAAAAAGGCCATTGACGGTCGGCGTGCGTCCCCGAACCATTTACAAGAATGTATGGTGCCCTTTGCTTGCACGCCGTACTTTGCCTTTTGCCGGGAGCACAGAGGTTCAAGCTCAAAATTTTTTCTCCAATATTTAAAGGGTGCTGGTGTTGGCTTGTGGGTGGGCATACACTACTTCCTGCAGATGCTAATAAATGCCGTCAAGGCCCTGGGTCTTCCCCTCAGACACAGGCAATAACTACGTATAATGATTGCTGAATTATCATGCAGGAGCAGGAGCAGTCAGATAGGCACATGCCTACGCAATTGCAAAGGTTACTTAAAACAACATAACAAGCTGGAAAGACCTCATTCAATGTGCCTCATCTTCATGTAGGATCCCCATACCAATTCAACCCATGAAGACAATTGTTGCCTTGTCTGTCTCCGGTGCCCTTTCGCTAAATCAGGTGAGCTGATGGGGAGAGGCAAATGTTCAGCTGAAGAGGCAAATGTTCAGCTTGGGTTCGTGGCCAGACTAAAGGGTTAACCTTCCCCTTTGCAAGTGCTTGTGCACCTTTTGAGCCAGCTGCACCTGAATATCGCTGCACACTTTTCCTCTGTTGACTATAGTGCGTCCAATTTATTTTCAAGCCTCTGCCGTATAACATAGATTCAAGCAAATTTGCAGCTCGCCCCTGCTCTCCTGTGTCTTGCTCTGCTTTACCGATGGAAACTGCATTTGCGAAACGACCGACATGTCTGTAGGGTAGGTTACAGCCGTACAAATACGGTAATGCATTTAGAAGTCTAAGTAGAAATTCCGGTACCCGGTACGTTTGTGGCTCCTTTCCTTGATTGATATGAGGTGCTATTCATCACTACCTGCGTGGATTTTTCTTCATTTTTAAAATACGTGGTCACTTTAGCGTGTACATACTGATCTGGTCAACCCTGGAGATCTGGTTCTACTACAGGATGTGCCATTAATATTACCCCGTCTTGTTTATGTCTTCCTGCTGGCCCTTGTCGCAGGGCCTCTAAAAACAACAGTGCGCCCTCTTCCCTATGTTGTCTTGCAGGCCCTTGTTGCTGGCTTGTTTGTTGGAGCTGTGGTCTTCCTTGCGGGAGCAACACGGCTCATAGATGCCCTCTCCTCTCTAGTCCCGGTGTCTGTTATCCGTGGAGTGCAGTTGCAAGTGGGATGCAAGCTTGCATTGCAGGTGCTTCGCTGTTATTTTGCAATGGAGTATTATAATAATAAAATTCTAGGCTTAGCTTGTTTCCTCTTTACTCAGTGCGCCTGTCCGGTTGTGCGTTTGCAGGGCATTAACATGGCCCTCAAGCAGACTGGCAGCAGTGGAGCTTTTGAATGGCGGCCCTGGGATGGGGTTGGCGGTCTGATCCTGTCTCTCTCCTCCCTCACCTTTTTGATAGTGACAACGATGCCAGAAGCCCTCCCTGCAGCTCCTGCACCTCATGGCAGTGCTCAGGAAGTGAGCTCTTCTGCAGCATGGTCTTGGAAAGCACGAGATCACGAGGCAGGCAGGGAGGCAGGGGAGGCAGAAGAGGGGCACAGGATAGAGGGCACGAGCACAGGAATCCGTACGGCAGCTACAGGGGCACAGCAAGAACAGGAAGGAGATGATGTTGAAGGGGGGGGGGGAGATTGGGGGGCGTCCAGTGAGGGGGGATCTGACAGCTATCACACAGGGGAAAGCAGTGAGGGGTTAGGGGGTGGCCGTGAGAGTGCACCATTGTTAAGTGCTGGAGTAGGCTGCTCACAAGGCACGTTGGCCAAAAGCAGTGTGTCAGATCTCATCAGGGGAAGAAAATGTAGCAGCATGTGTGTGAATGCTGGCTTAAATGCTGGTGGCCCCAGTATTTCATCTGCCCCCAACAATGCCAGCTTGTCGTTTAGCAGTAGCAGCAACAGCGGCCGCATTCCTTCATGCCTGATTGTCGTGGTGCTTGGGGTCGTGCTTACTGTTGCCACTCATCCTGAAGCCGTGCAATTAGAGGTATGTGCCTGTGTGCATATCATTGCTCTTACCAGACTGACGAGTGTGATATCACATTGCATATTTGCATATTTTTCTCACAACATTGATGAAACGCAAATAAAGTAGCTTCCTCGCAGTTTGACCCTCAATATGCTCATTTTATATTATGTGGGTCCCATGTGCTTCAGTCCATGTACACGTGACAGCCCCAACTTTCTTGCTCTCATGCTGCCCACATACTGACCACTTGAATGCTGCTCTCCTACAGTTTGGCCCAACTGTCCCACGATTTCTGTGGCCCTCGTGCAACGATATCTTAGTTGGCTGCTTGCATGGTGGCCTTCCTCAGCTGCCACTGACAGCACTCAATTCTGTGGTTGGCCTGCACCAACTTGCAAGCAGCACCTTTTCCAGCAATGGTGGCGGAAGTAATTCAAGGTAGCTTTTGTGTAGGCACTTGGGTTTTACAGTGATTACATCTAAGACCAAATTAAGAGTGGAACCAGTTGTTGTAGTGCCATGGGGTTGCTGTGTGTACAATAATAGTCTCTGTACATGGCATTTGGCTAACGAGCATTTGTGAGCGGGCATCTTCTTCCTTGCATTGCAGCAATTGTCTTAAGGCACTCGTCGCACCCATGCCCACCTGTTACCCTGTTGGGGTTATTGCCCCCTTGCAGATGGAGTCTGCGGGCGATAGCTCTGAGTGTTGGCCTCATAAATCTCCTTCCTTGTTGGGTGGGGTCCATGCCTGTATGCCATGGCGCAGGGGGTCTTGCCGCTCAGGTGTGTAATTGTGTGTGTTTTTGTGTGTATGTATGTGTGTGTACTTACGAATAAATGTGTCACCTACGAGAACTGGCAAGAGTGAGAAGCAAGTGCCAAGGCCTGAGGGTGCAAGAAAGAGGAGCCCACATTGCTCACAAATACAAGGAATTATTGTGAGGGAACGAAAAACTCAAGCCCTTCCTTGGCGTGGTGGCCAAATAAGGAGATGACTTTATGAGTGATGTATAGCAATCAGAGGAAAAGGACCGTGACCTTTTAGCCTCAATATTTAGGCGGCCTCTTGTCTTTCTTTTTGTTGTGGCCTTCATGTAATTTTGTGTCAGGCAGCCATAGAAGGAAAGCTCAAATTTTATTTACCCCAAGGCGTGTTGTTGTGTGTGCCTCTAGCCTTCTCTACCTGCCATATCTGTTAGACATTCTGAATTGTTTTTGATTTTGTTTTGGCTGTGTCGCTCTCCCCTTCAATATTTTGACGGGCAATTTGCGTAATGAGTTGATTGTATAATAAGTTTCTGATGCAATTACTTAAAAAAGGCTCGTCAAGCTGCCCCGAGAAATGGCAAACTTGACTGGCATTTAATACCAAATGCGTGTTTAGGCAGTGTGTGCGAGTTGGCACTCTGCAGGTCAGAGCGGGGGCCAGGACCGGGGCTGCTTCAATCATTCTTGGGGTAATGAAGGTGGGTCTTGTAGCAGTGGTTTCTGTAGCCATTGTGCTTCTTGAAGCGCTATTAGTACTAACATGCAGCACCAATGAAATAACATATAAATTGGTTCGACCATTTGACCTCTGTTGACATTTCACAGCTGCTGCTGTTTTCAGGTGTCTCTTGGACTGCTCTTTGGCAGCAGCCTTTTCTCCCTGCTGCGTCATTTCCCGGATAATCTGCTTGGGGCTTTGCTTGTCATGGCCGGACTAGAGCTTGCATCTACAGTAAGACAAGTAAGAGGAACGTGAGGATGGGCTTTTTAATGGTTTCCTGTAATAAACTCAAGCGACACGATATGCGATATACCTGTCATTTGCGCCGTCAATGAAAGCAAGTGACTGGTAAGTTTAGGCTTGACATTGAGTGTTACGTGGATATTTATACCATGCAAGAAACTGAAATGGAACCTGTCGGATGACCCTATTAGCAAGCATAGTAAGTTGTTCAAACAAACAAACTGCAAAGGAAGATGCGCCTGTCTTGTTTGGATTCAGACCCACAATTAAAAGTTGATTCCAATACACGCATGGTCACTGCTTGTGTGTGTGTGTGTGTGTGTGCGTGTGTGTGTGTGAAGCGTTTTGTGAAGCGTTTGACTCTGGGACTTGCCTGAACCAACCTGCTGATGCTATGAAACCCTCTCCTTCCTTCTGAGATGTTGCTTCTACTTTACGCACAGCGTCTGGATGTGTGTGTGTGTCTACATGAGAATGTCCGTGTGTGTGTGTGAATGTGTGTGGACTTCAGTTAGAATAAGAAAATAAGAAGAACTCCTTCAAAGACGCCCCTAGGCTCTCAACAAAACAATTGTTTTTTCTTGTGTTAATAGTGCAACAAACATTTTTTAAGTGAGTGCATTTGTTTTTACGTCCGCCTAAACTCCCCCCCATCCTCTTAAAAACACATGTCCTGTTTATATGCGTACAGGAGAATTGCAAACGTGGCGTCAGCTTACTGCTGGTAACAGCCTTTGTAGGGTTAGCCATGGACAGTACCTCTGCTGGTGTTGCTGCAGGGCTATTTGCTGCCCTATGCACTTCACTTTTGGAAACAGGAGTCGTTTTTTTCACCAAGCATCTTGCGGCACGAGTGCACTAGTCATTGTGATCTTGCGCTTTTCATTGCTTCTTCAAAATAGAGGCGTGGTTTCCTAACAAAACGGTCTCTAGAAAAAGACAAGAAAAAACTCCGCTGGTAGTGATGACACAGCCAGCATGATTAAGGGAGGGGGTTACATAGGTGCCCACACCAGGCAACCAACCACCGCGCAAACACACAAGAAAGAAAAACCAGTGCGGGTCAGGGGGGTTGTTAGCCGTGGCACCTAGACCCACACCTTGACTGTTGTTTAAGTTGTATCGCGGTGCATATCTTGTTTTTATGAGTGTAGATGCATGTCTGATGGAGTGTTCATTCAGATTGTGTGTCATTTTTTCGATATTTTGATAATCCAGATTAAGGTCTGCCAGAGGTTTGTCTGTATGGTCTTTGTAATTAGTCCCCATTACTCCAACGAGGATAACGTGGAGCTTAACTTCCCTATATCCCTGTCTATGTAGGTAAGCACAGTCTCTCTTGGTCAACGGATAAGATGTAACATGTCTGTAATATCCAGCAACACGTTCTTCAATTTTTTCCGATTTCTTCGGCGATCCATTGTGGTATGATTAGCTAGTTGGATGACAGTCGAGAGTTTGCTCCTGGTCTTGTTCGATAAGCTGGTTGTGCCGTTTATAAATGATTGGTATTGGTAACAGACTTCTTTTTTTCTTTCCCGTGCTTGACCTTTCGCGTATATGTTTTGCCCTTCTTCTCATCAACCTGGTTTTCCCCCCTACTTTCTTTTTATCTCTTCCAGCCTGCCTCTCTTGATCCCTTTCTATTTATCAACTTTCAGTTCGTTTCAACCTCGCAGTAGGGAGTTTGCTATCTCCCCTTGACCCATGTTATACGCCAACAAGGGAACAGAGGCATGGTAAGGTAAGGTGTGACAAAGAGTTAAGATATAAAGCCGTCAGTTAAAACGTGCGACTGCTAGACTGCGTATGTTAAACGGTATAGGAAACAAAGCCTGCTTATTATTCATGACCTGACACTGGTGCAGGGTGGCATTGGTTTAGATTAGGTTCGATTACAAGGTTTACAAGGTTAGGTTGGATCACAATGGTTACAATTGGGGGTGACCTTCAGCCAGGTTGTTTGGCTGATCGGCTGCTGACTGGTCTCGGCCAGCCACAAATAAATCCATAAGCTCAGAAAGAATAAGAAAAAGTCTATTGTTCTGCTGAGAAAGGAAATCATGAACAAGTTGGTTGAGATTGACTTGCTGGTGCAGCTGCGCTTCTGTAGGGGGCCTCTCTTGTGCTGTGTTTGGAGTTAATTCTACTGCTAACTCTTAGCTTCCCTATATGTTGAGTGCCTTGAGGTTGTGTAGCCAGACGTGCCCTCAGCCCGTTGCCTTTGTACTCCTTACAAGCCCTGTATCCCTAAACCTTGTTGCTACGTAGGCGCCTAAATACACAAGCTTTCCTTCCACCTTCTTTCCCATGCTTGACCTTCATGTACATGTTTGCCCTTCTCGCCATCAACCTGGATACCCCCCCTACTTTCTTCTATTTCTTCCAGCCTGCCTCTCTCGCTTCCTTCTTATTTCCGATCATAAACTATCTTACCACAATCTAAATGCCACAAGCAACCACAACCAAATGCTGAGTCAGGTAGTAGCTGCTAGCTGCACTTTTCCTCAAGTTTGTGTCAGATTTAGTTTCAATTTTCGACACTGGTTGATTTTGTTTCACCAGCCAATTGCCATCAGCCAGAGACTCGGGCTGTAGGCCATCCTTGTAACCCCTTGTAACCCCTTAGCTGCACTTTTCAAGGGAGAGGAGGAGCTGAGCTACTCAGTGTATTGTGTATTGGCAATGTAGCAATACACAAGGACAGCAAAAGAGAGGAACAAAGTTGACTCAGGTGAGTAAATAATACATGGAAAATGAGTTGACGGATTGAGCCCCACACAAAAGCACACCTTGCACACTTTACCACGCTGAACTCTTGAAGAACATAAATCACGCAGGCAGTGAAAAACCACTCCCCTGTCACGTCGAATCATGGTACCAGCTTAAGCATGGATTGCAAGTATGGGTTATACACACCACATTAACTAAGGAGAAGGAGCCACAATGAACTCTCACAACGCTTTCCAACAACATCCATGTTTTTGATGGGGCTTCTCCAACGCGTGCCCCAGCACCATCACACCAACCACCTGAAAACACTGGAAAGGCAGGTCACTGTTGGCCGCCCCCTCTGACCCACACCCACCTACAAGCAAGCAGTAGCAAGTTCTTGCACATTTGCCTAGAAGCAGGGAACAAAACACGAGTACAAGCCCACAAGTACTTTAGTGTAATCACTGCCACTTTGTACCTTTGCTGCTCACAGCCATTATTTAAAAATCACTACCGCTTGGCGGAGTTAGGTTCCCCGTCACTAGGGCGCTCTGAACCGCGCCTCCGCCCAAACACCACAAAAAAGGGATTCAGCATGCTCTCCTTGTTGTATACCACCGACTGCTCCGCGATGAGCGCTTTCTGCAGAGTGAAGCATGCGGGAAGCAGTTCAGCACTCTGGCAGCATGTCTTGCGTTTTCATGTGTGCCGGCCGCCCCACGAGCACTCTGCTCTAAGACCAGTGAAAAGGCATGAAACTCTTCTTTCAGTGAAAAAGATGCTATAGGCTAAAGGCCTTCATAAAACAAGAAAGCTCTTACCCTCCAGTCCTCCAAGGCCTTGCCCTCATTGTTGCACAACCCCGCTTGCAACACAACCCCGCCAGCTTCTCGAACGATGATATCAGCGGCAGCTGTGTCCCATTCGCAAGTGGGGGCCAACCTGAGGAAGGTGGTATGAGTTAGTGCTCAGTGTAGGCCACGGCATCGCGGATGACATGCAACTTACGACATCACACATCAATCACATAGCGTGCGCTTTGAGATATATAAGTTCAACTTGAGTCCACAAATCTGTGTACATCCTTAACAACCATCCATGCAGCGTGCTCGTTTGCAGCTTTGTCTCCGCTGCTCTTGAATGTCAAGCCAGGCTTGAGGTCTACAAATGCTGCCGATTGGCACACACCTTGGGTACATGTGGGCTAGACCCTCCGCCACCATGATCATCTTTAACGAGGAGCCCACTTGCACAAATTCGGGCGAGTCAAACAGCGACACAAACTCCTCCGTCTCTTTGCTGAGGTGGCTTGAAGAAGCCACGATGCGCAAGCCAGGGTCATCCAAACTGTGGGCGTTGAGCAGGAGAGAGGGAATGATGCATCACAGTCGCATTATAGTGACATAATGACATGTTTTATATTCTACAATCTTCCTCTCTCGTGTGGGCTCATGCGGGTGTGGAGGTAGTATTTGCCAAAGCGAACTTGCATAGCAAAAAATGAAAAAAATGAAGTATGAGTGCGTACATACCAGCAATCACGCTAATATGATAACAAGGGCACTCAAAACTCAGCATCTGACTTTGCTAGGAGCACGCCCACAAAGCAAAAAGCTAGGCGTCCAGAGGTGTGGTATAAAAAATCCTTTTTGAATCAGCTATTGCAGCCTGTCACGGGCCGCCCCCAGCCCCCTCCTTGATCCAAACTCATAAACTTTTTCAAGCAGAAGGGCTTCATTTCTAAATGTATTATATACACAACACAAACCAGTGAAAGGCATCGCTTGCACACGTGTTCTATACAATGCGTAACAAACCTCTGTGCGACCCCGATGTGCATCCTAAGAGTGCTGTGTTAGCTCTCAATACTTCGACCTTTTATAACTGACCTGCTGTACGGCGTTCTTACAATACTTATAATATATTACAGGAAAATCACCAAAACCCACATCACCCACCCGAATTGAGCGGCCTGGAACTGCGTCTGCGTACGTGCTGTTTGAAGCCACGCACCCTTGCCCTTCACAGCCCACTGCGCAGGTAGGTGTTAAATTGTCAACTACTGTGCGAGGCGCAGTCTGTCTCTTTTCAGACACAGGAATGACACATGGAGTGCACGGTTGTGTTTGCTTCTAAGTGACGGGCATACTGCGTCTCCTCAATAGCGTCTTGGAAACAAGCTGCCACAACCTTGTTGAAATTACGTGCAACACAAACCTACAATAGGCAGCCTACTCACATATGACTTGGCTTGGCATGGCACGTGCACCACACCCAACACAGGGACCCCATTGGTGACCAACGCAATGTTGACAGTGAATTCGCCATTTCGCTTCAAGAACTCCTTGGTGCCATCTAAGGGGTCCACGAGCCAATAGTACTGGTAGTTCTACACGCATGTGAGCAACAAAAGTGGAAGGACATGAGCGCACTTGCAACATTTGTTACAGAAACTGAGGAATGTCTTGGGATTGATGCCAAACAGGCCTACAGAAAAACATGTATGTGGGGGTGAAGCGGAGCAGATACACCTGGGGCCTCGCATGCGTGCAACTAGGAAAGGCTTTGGTTTAATGTCGCACTTACTTGACGAACTTCGTAGGGCTTCAGTGCATTTTCTTCAGACACAATAGGTATATGTGGCGTCAAGCGCTGCGCAGATTTACATAGCAGTAAAAGCAGGGAGTGTGTGTTTGTGCTTGTGCATGTGTGCTTCATGTACCTATGTGCGTTCGTGCCTGTGTGCCTTATGTACTGCTTGAGTGTGTGCATAAGTGAATGCATGCATGCGTGCAAGCGCACATATATGTGTGGTGTGTGTGTGTGTGTGTGTGTGTGTTTGTTTGCTTGCGTTTGTGTGTTTGTGTGTTTGTGTTTGTGTGTTTGTTTGCGTGTGTGTTTGTGTGTGTGTGTGTGTGTTGTGTGTGTGTGTGTGTGTGTGTGTGTGTGTGTGTGTGAGAGAGAGTGTGTGTGAGTGAGTGTGCATGCGCTTTCTGCTTCACCTGTCTGCATCAACTGAAGGAAGGACTTACCGTTAATTCGTCGCAGATGATTTGGTTCGCTGCAGAGTCTGCTCGAGTCAGTGGACTATTGTCCGATTTGAGCTGCACATCCCACTTGGAGGCCTGAGTGGGGGAAGGGGAGGGCATGGGAGAGTTAAAACTGGGTTCAACCTTCGGTGCAAGCACTCCAACGTCACTGACCTCTGACTTGTAGATTTGAAGGATCGCTGCACCTGCAGCCTCAGCAGCAGCGACCACGGACTGGATGGGAATGGAGCTGGAAAACTGCAGTTCCACAGTGTAGTCCGGTTGCCCCTCCACCTGCAATTAAGCGAGGGCCGCAGCGTAAGTGAGCGATAAAGCGAATGAACGAGGAAAATGGATAGAGAGGGAGAGAGGGGGAGGGAGGGAGGGCTTTGCTCTGAACCAAACTTACTTTGGTGAAAGCCGTCCCCATTGGTAAATGATACAATTATCAGAGTTGAAAATTACAATTATATACTGGGTATTTTACGGTTTTACCTACACATTTCATTCGAGAGAGGTGTAGCATTATTAGTTTAAAATGTAGAGCATTTCGGTTCAGAACTGGCAAATTCTATCGAGCCCTTTAGGACAGGAGGAGACAGAGCCAGCACATTGCATTGATTAACAACCTGCCTAGATTTTATGTTTTAAAATAACTGATAAGTTGGAACAAAACAGTTACCATACTTTTTGGGGTGGACACCCCTGAGGGACCACCCACCCCCCAAACCCCCCTTCCCCCTGTCCCCACCCAAACGAAAAGGGTACCAATCTGCTCCTTTTTTAAGCAGGCATCCATCTGCATATCATCAAGAAATTGGATTGTTGCAGAGTTATGGTGCAAAAATTGAGATGCGGACGCCCATGCACACATGCACACATGACCTACCAGGCACCCACAACTGGCTTGCACAGTCCCACATTGCTTTCATTTCTTCAGCATTCCACTAAGTATCTCATGCTGGCAAAATCCCAGAGGGGGATGACTGAGGAAATGTCCAAATATGTGCCCTTTTTTGCACTCTGAATCCAGCCATTCACTGCCCATCCACTCAGCCAACTGACACCATCATGGCTTTAAATGAAAGCTGATATTGTAAGCTGCACGAGGATGTGCTTATGTGCTTATATCCATGTAAGTCACAGTGTGCGCAAATTGACGGGGGTCAAAGCTCACCTTGACTGCCCAAACCCTAATTTGGTGCCTTTCTATGGGAAAACAGCACATGGCTCAAAGCCACATCACCACGCACTTCATCTTTTCACTTGATTTTTTTTGCTGTCATATTTTTTTAATACAACAACACCATACCACACAAAATAATGCCATTTGGTGGAGTGGGTGATCTGCTGTGAAGCTTTTGTGGTGAAAAGTGGGGTTCACGCCGCGGACGATAGGGCCGCAATTTGCAGCTTTCAAGCTCAAGTGCAATTTGAACATCAGATCAACGGCTACATCTGGATTATATTATCAAAAACTGCAAAGTGGGGCCAACGTGCTCAATTCACATTTTAAAACACCCTTTTTTTTGGATCAGTCAGCCCCCTCTGGCAAAATCCTGGAAGTTTGGGGTGAAATGCTGCTTCATTGGCTTGACTCTTCCCGCGGCCTGCACCCGAGCACGTGTGCCTCTGACTTTTGGACTTGTCCACAGACCCCCCTTTTTACCCAATTTGCTTAAAAAGGGTGGCAACCGACGGGGCTTGAGCCGAGGATTCCAATGATATATTCTGGCTTGAATGCGAAAGCAAAGTCTCATTATAGAAGCTTGTCATATGCCTGGTACCGTTGTCGGCTGTCATTTACTTTGCTTAGGCTCTTGCCTAGCAAAGGGGGTTATGGGTTATGGGGTTATGCTACAGCTCTTTGTACAGACCTACCATCGGCTACTTTCATCATTTGGCACTTCAATAAGCAATGTCTATTCAACTCATTTCGTCAAGTCGTCTGGCTTAAATGCGAAAGCAAATGTGTAGCGTTCCAGGCGTTGCATAAATCATTGCTTACATAATATCTAATACCCAAATTTCTAAGAAATTTGTATTACCAGCCACACTAGTGGTTTTCACAAGCGTGAGTAAGGGACTTCCCCCGGGCAAAGCTTGGAGTATTAATATATATTTAAAAAATATGAAATATTGCCCTGGCAGTCAAGCTCGGTGACTTTGACGTAAAGCGCGGAGAGCCCATTTTCTCACACAACAACATCCAGGTGAGTGTGCCCCGACACACTCGCTGCTTAACCACCCCTGACAGTTACATTGGTTCCGAAGCCTCCGTGTAACGACGCAGGTCGTAATAAATCAGAAAATATATCAGATAAAATCAGATATAATCAGATGTACTCAGCATCCGTGCTTGCAACACGTCCGAACGCGTCCGAACGCGTATCAATCCGATGAAAATTTACCAGAAGGGCAAAAATACTCAGATTTCGGGGTTGTCAGTATTCTCTTTTTAATCCGTCAAACTGAATAGCTGAGAGGTCACCAGTACGCCTTGCGGGTTCAAATCCGTCTTCCCCATTTCCAACGTTACAAAGCCTCCGAACAAGTGAGACCTCGGGCTCATCACTAGGCACACTCACGTCGCTAGTCAGCGGGAACTTTCCCCTGGCCGAGGACGCTCTTGCTCCTCGTGTCCACGCATACACAACATACACACACACACACACACACACACACACACACACACACACACACACACACACACACACACACACACACACACACACACACACACACACACACACACACACACACATACATCGCGCGTGAGAACGCTCTCACACGTCGCTTCCCTCTCGCCGTGCACAACACACAGAATGGGAAAGAACCGAAATTGGGCTGTCTTGAGGGAGTGTGGACACGAGCCACTGAAGATGAGGTACTGGATTCTTGCAAGCAGGCAGGGAGACTTTACACATGTTGGGCCTCCTGTTCAGCGAGTTGCTTTTGCAGAAGCAACTCGCTGAACAGGAGGCCCAGGGAAACTAGATTCCCTGGCGGATAGAACAGGGCACTCTATGCCTTGCGCGCCTGAGTCAGAGTTCCCGAACCAGCTTGGATCCTTCTCAATAAACGCGGAATTCCAACAACAACAACAACAACAGCAGCACATCGCCGCTGTGGAGCCAGCAGTTGCCCCTGCCCCTGCTCCCCCCAACCAGGCCGCTCGCAAGCCAGCCCCATCTTCCGGCTGCCCCCTAAGGAGGTTCCTGAGCCTGTCGGGAGGTAACTAACAAGTGAGGGGTAATAATGACACACAATTCCTACTAAATCTGGACAACATCTCCTTTTAGACCCATGTTAAGGCTCAGCCCCAAAGAACTCGAAGAAGTCGAGGGTCAAGTCAAGGAACTTCTCAGAGATGGGCTCATTGAGCCAAGCTCATCACCCTACGGCGCACCCGTGCTCTTCGTAGGCAAAAAGGACGGATCCTTGAGTATGTGCATTGATTATCGTGCTCTTAACAAAATCACGCACACGCACACGCACACGCACGCGCACGCACACACGCGCACACACACACACACACACGCACACACACACACATACATACACACACATGCGTGCAGATGAGTGGCATCTTTAAGTAAACATGGGCAGCGGCAGAGCGCTTAGTGCACACCCATTGAAACGGATCCACCATTTAAAGGGCGGATCCGTATCAATGGTGCGTGGCAATGGGGTGCACAATGAATGCTGTGCGTGCTCATGGTTCACTAAAAGGGATGTGGGATCTGTTTTGATCTAACCTCGTGGTCATGCTGTGCGCGTGCAGCCGGAGGAGCCCACACATGACTTTGGTGTGGCCTGCGTACTCTCGTACGCACTTTTCCTATGCTAGAAAAAAGGGCATCCCTGGCTGTACCAGCCAGGTGAGTAAGTTTGCTGGTTTTCCTCATGATCACCATGCTCCACACTGTACACCATGAATGAATGAATCGTGGTGTTGACTGTTTCAGGCACAGCTTGATTTCATGTGCATCCTCCTTGCATGCTGTAGCGTGCTGTCTTTCTACTCTTTTTCTAATCACTCCCTTAACCACTCTCTCTCTTCCACTCTTTATAATCACAGAACCCACCAACAGGCTTAAATGCCTTTAACCACAAGGCAACATCACCTTGTTTGCAATGTCGGTGGCGTATATGGTGCCACCATTCTTGTAACTTACTGATTGTGCTTTTTCTGAACTAAGTGCATACCCATGCACACCTCATCTGCATGCAGTCAGCAGGAGGAGGTATTATCACCTCATAAAGCCCTCATACGATGCCCCCTCATCAACAATATACTGCAGATGTTGAGCATTGCACAGTGGGAGGAAACAAGCCCACCCCTCCACCCCTGCTTGTTAACGTGCATTCTTTTCGTGCATACGTGCAGATTGTGGGGCGCGCCTACGACGTGCCTGATGCTGGGGAGCAAGGTGTGCTGTTCCTGGCTCTGGACAACGCGTGGTGCAACGACTGCGCGGTGAGGATATAGGTTTTTCTGTCTTGGCGACAACACATGTATGTGGCAAGGGAACAGCCATGCGATTATGATAAGACACCAGCTTCCCAAAGTGTTCCCTCCAGCCTGTCTACTGCCTCCCACACAGCCCTACATTAAAGTTTACCAGTATAGTTTCTACTACAAGGGTGGCTCACAGTGTCTTGCCTACCCAGATTTCCATCCATACTACAATAAGAAGAAATGAGGATCGCAAGCACACACACACACACTTAAATTATAGCCGCTATCCCCAAAGGTCTCTCAGTTCTCTCACTAAACTATGGGTAACCTCTCAGTTTTTCTGGCAGGCAAAAGAAGCTCAAAAGTTGTCAAAGGTGTCACAGTTTTCCAGGCTGGAAAAAACTGTTTTACACAAGAAACTGGAGCTTCACGGTTTCATTCAAAGTTTCTTGCCAGAGTGATACAATTGACAATAAAACTATAGATATCTTTAATACACATTAAAACTATTTGTATAGCGACACACTTGCATGCACACACACGCACACACGCACATGTGTAGGGTTGGCCCAAACCGTATATGGGATTTCCGTCTACGTATATATACGCCGACAAAATGATTTATAAGCTGAGACTTTAGCTTGCAAACTGAGTATCCATGCAATCAAGAGACTAACAATTATTACTAACACAAGGTATGCACTTCATTCGTCTTCAAGGCGAGGGAGCTGCGAGGAGGAGGCTTCAGGCAGCCATGCGCATGGCGGACAACCCGCCGGATTCCCACTGATTCCGTCTTTTCTGGCATCTTGTCTAGCTTAGTTTAGCTAGGTTAGGAGGAGGCTTCTCTGGTGAGGGCCTGACTGCCTCTCAGTTGGGTCCTGCTCTCTCTGTTGGATCCTGCTTGTTGTAAGCAAGCTCGGCGGTTTTATTTCACGGCTAAGAAAAGAAAAAAAACTTTCATTTCAAGCAAGGAGAAGAACAAGATGGTGCTTAAAAATAAGAAGAGGACATCAAATAAAGTTCATATATGGTTGTAGCACAAATAGTGGAGGAGGGTTACAAGGGTTACAAGGATGGCCTGCAGCCCGAGACTCTGGCTGATGGCAATTGGCTGGTGAAACAAAATCAACCAGTGTCAAAAGTTGAAACTAAATCTGACACAAACTCGAGGAGTCTGTATGAGTCTTGATTCAGGAATGCATTGATCTCAATATCAGTGATACTGTGGTGACAAGCCAAGAAAGGAATAAATTCAGAGCATGAAGGAGCAAACGCACGCAGTCTTAAACATTCCTTCAAAAAGGTCTCTATATCTCATGCGCAGCTCGCACACTTCAGCACACTTGCAAAAGAAAAGCACATGCTTCTCATCTTGAATTTCTCCACACTCACATTTATCACAAATGCTAGAACCACCATGCAATTTGCAAGACTCCACTCTCAAATGGTGCGCACGCAATCTGAACCTGCTAAAATTCCTCAGCACATGTTTGTCCAAATTCTTGTACAAGTAGGAGGGGATAGAAAAAGGAGAACCTCTAGGACCACTCTCAGAACTCCCACACCACTTGTGATACGTCACTGCTTTCTTGTAAACTGCGCGAGAACATGAAAAATCAGCTTCCCTCCATACCTTCAAATGTCTGAAACGCAAATTGCAAATGAACTCTTGCATGGGAACCTGTGTGGAACTCAGCATCTTCTGTTTGAAAACTGCACTACTTTGCAGTCCATTGAACGCATTCGCGACTTGAGCAGACCAGCAAGAACTATCAAAAAAAGCAAGAAGAGGCGCCACGTTTACCGGTACCGTGGACACCAAAGGGACGTCCATATGTGCGCATTCCGTTCGCAAGAAGATCGATCCCTCTTCTTCTGGTGCTCCATTCGAACCTCGAGATGAGTTCGTCATTCTGGAAATTTATGCTTCCTGCAACCTCCTGATGCAACCTATTTTGATCCAGCACTAGTGTACTGACTCACGATTTCCAGCATTTGCTCAGTAGTTTGTTAGCTGGCTGATCTCAGCAAAAGCCCATCAGCTTCCCTTGCTTAGCTGTCACACCATGGCTGCCAATAATCACTGTAAAAAAACTTGCCGCATACGTCACTATGAATAAATATGTCCATGGACGATTAGGAGGTGATGTGTTTTATTGCTGGACGATTAGGAGGTCATATGTATTTAATCGCACACACATAAGTATGCTCTCACTCAACTCCTTTGCTTCTTAACTTAGCACGTCTTAACAAGGGCGCTATTGATCCGTGGTGCAGCACAATAACCCACTCTCCAGCTTGCTTTTCGAATACATTCGTTGCACAGATCCTGCAATGGGCAAAAGAAGAGCGAGCGCTGTAAGCAGAATCTGAGATCCAACAAAGGAACTTATGAACAAGTTACAGCACATAAGAGGGTGAGCTTGGTGCTTAGCAGCATGCTTACACATGATTCGTCTTTGTCACAAGCCCCCAATCATGCGATGAGGAAACTGTGCATCTTGCTGGAACGAGGTTAAGTCCTTTTGTATAGAACGAATCTTAGAACAAGTTGAATATTTCATCAGGAGCCAGTTTCAGGTCAGTCTGCAACCCTCCTGATCCCCATTCATCTTTTTCTCATTCTCTGTGGTGGAGGAGTTACACGTTACCCGGTACCGAAGTGGCTCCTTTCCCGTAAATGATGTGGGGAATAGTTTCTCCGTTTTTGTTAAAGAAAAAATGAATAATTTCGGAACTTAGGATGCAACCGGGGCTGGCTTCCTGAGCGTTCACAGTTTTGAAAAAGTCAAAGTACTTGCAACATGACAAGCCCTTTCAAAAATAGCGTATGATGTGGAAGAAGTAAGTACTCACTCCCTTGCAGAGCAGTTTGAGAATGATCGAGCGATATAAGCCATACAGTCAAAACTGTATTGCATTTGCATGTAACATTGACGAAAGTCTGTCTTCGGAGGAAACTACACCTAGAAAGAACGGCCTACAGTTAATTTTCTCACAAACTTGTGATCGTGCCCGCTTCCCCGATCAATCCACCCACCTTGTGGAGCTAGAATTTAAAGAGTGAAATTAGGATTTCCATTCTCCTTTTTCCATTCAAACCAGACCATTAAATGACATCTATTGGTTGCTCTGACAGCGCACGGTCCTTTAAAAATGCCATAACTGTTTGCAAAAACATCTACTTAACCAGAGAAGTACGTGCTCACCTGCCCTTGTTTTCATCTGCATTTATGATCTCTACACAGGTCACGTAAGCGTGGTTGTCGGCAGCAAATATACGGACGTCTTCTAAATCAATTTGGAACGCCTTGGGGCGTATGTTTGCCAGGACGTTGCGCCAGCTGTCCATAACCTGAGTGAGACAGGCGTGTAGTTTTGCATAGGTATTCATGTATTTTCATGTTACACAGTTCATACAAGCTGCATGGACTGCATTGGGATAGGATTCCAGAGGGAAGCATGTTTAGGTCGTGAAAGGAATGTCATGTGCGCATGAAAACGATTTCAATAAAATCTTGCCATAGAAAAACGATGAGCTAGGGCTAAGCCTTCTCAAAAACTCACCATATCCCTCCCTGCAATGCATTCTCCCCCAGGGTGAATGACTTGTACGTGCTCCCCTTGGCCCCAAGTGCTGTCCATGCCCTGCGTCATAGTTGCCACAGGATTTTTGAGTTCCTCGTAGAAGAAGCAACCCACTTTTGCCGCGTCACATGCTCCCCAGGATTGTAAAAAGGGAAAAGAACCACGTACCAAATGCAACTCACGCAGGTTTCTTTTTCCCAGATTGGCACGGACAAGCCTAGGTTTTGTTGTCTCTGATTACATTAACCTTGATTTATAAGTCACAAATTCAAGTTTGACGACTTGCGAGAGCATACACCTGACTCTACGATACGCACGTGTGTGCTGCTAGGATGCAAAGTTAAGATCACATGATACATTCAAGGTACAGGCTGGACACTTTAAAGAAGGAAAACGTCTTGAACTTACCGGTGGGAGACCCACAAGAATTCAGGCTAGGAAGCATGCGACGTGTCAAGGTTGTCTTACAATGCATAATGTGTACGTGATGTATTTGCAGTGCCTTGAATTGTAAAAAAGGATTCAAATTTGAACTTGCTTCACCTGCAAATCTCCATTACGAAATGCAGTGTAGAATTTGGTGTTCACGTCCTCCACTGCCAGCTTGGAGTCTACCATTTTCAGCCTGGAGTTAAGCGGGAAATTTACTTGTTAGTTGATGTCATGTGGTAGCATAGTTCCAGTCCTCAGTCTGCAAGAAATACTCAGGCACAGCCGTTCCACTTAAGAAGCAAGGCAGAGGGAATCCTCCAATCCAGTTGCGGTTGGCGTTCGTGCTAGCTTGCAAGATAGAGTTTGCAAGTTTTAGTCCTGAACACCTGGAAAGTACTCACTGTATCGAGTCTCGCAAGTCTGCTGCCGTCTTATAGTCTTCCACCTTGAGCGCTGCATTTAGCTGAGTCCTTAAGTCTGCCACGCTCATGCCACACAATTCACCATCGTGCACCGACGCTCGCATGCGCCGTAACCCATGCCTTCTGAATCCTCTAAAGGAGGTTTGATGCACAGCATGCTGACTGCTACATACTACTGCTCTATTGGAATGGGGGCTGGGAAATCCTTTGCTGGCTTGAAATTTTGCCACATTCATTCTGCTTTAAATTGTATTATATTTCAATAATGTAGCAGTTGGCTTTGTAGCAGAAGAAAATGGTCAAGCAAGCGAAAAGCGCACCTAGGCAGGGGCTTAGCATCAGCTCCTTCCAAAAAGTCTTTCAGCCAGCGGATGAAGTTTCTTGGGACAAGGCAAGTAAAATTTTACACATGCACTCAAACAGGTGTCGTCCATCAAATCAACTCGCACACACACAAACAACACACACACACACAAACACACACATGCATGCACGCATGCACACACACACACACACATACACACACACACACACACACACACA
>Ga0307945_1000725_pt1:0-17500 | contig 23787 bp, 26 predicted proteins | sample OrgLakmetagen228_FD_201818 | JGI IMG/M metagenome (GOLD analysis project Ga0307945, IMG submission 201818) | Saline water microbial communities from Organic Lake, Antarctica - #228 | ecosystem: Environmental > Aquatic > Non-marine Saline and Alkaline > Saline | place: Antarctica: Organic...
GGGGTGAGAGACCAGTTCTGATTAGAATGGTAGAAGTAAGGTGGGTGACCAAGAAGCAGCACTCACCAAGAAATCAATTTTATTTAGCTTCTTGACCTTCTCGGTTGTGCACTGGAATTTGGAAATGTCAATAGCAAACTTTTGGAAGCCCCCATCTCCTTCTTCCTCAGGTTCGGTTTCACTCAAAAACACCTACAACAAGAATTTACGTGTCGAGTGAGGATTAGTATGCAATGTTCTTTTCTACAAATGGCACTCACAATGCTCAAAATGGCAAGCAAATTGTAGGCCACAAGAGCTTTGCATCTTGCTGCTTTCATACCAACTCAGTGGCTATCTCCTCACAAACAGGTGAAAGAGAGTATATGCACACCTCAGAATCACAGAAGACGGGCTCAGGCTCTCCAGGAAGAGGCTCTGGGGAGTTTGAGGGCTTGGTGGCGTCACCCGATACAATCAGCTGCACAAGCAGGAGATGTGGCGTACATGGATAGTTTTTTCAACATTGGTCCCAATAAAACCCCTTCCAACTCTCCAAACATTGTAAGCACTCCTGACGTTACTCCCTGGTGATTTGATGATCAGGTTGCATACTCGCTTTGGCAGCCATCTTTCCAGACTTACTCGGATGGGCAGGGAAGAGCCAGGAGAACCCTTGTTTTTAATCCAAAATGACAGAATCTGAACTCCATCAAATGGCTCAAAATTAGGAATGCCAGCTCCTGCGTAGTGGCACAAGCAACAAACCAACTGTAAAGTGAGCTGCAATGCTCTACCTTAAAAATTGGATACATGAAGTGAGCTTGTTTACCTCTTGCCCACCAAGTCATGCCCAATCCCTCAAATATTTCCGCACAGGCAGCTGCACTTCCCCCAACGCCTTCTCCATCAGCCTGTGCACTAGTAGGAAACATCATCAGCTGCAAAAATGCTTTTATAAATGCCACCTCATCTTTGGTCTTATTGTACCAAAGTGTGTGTACCTGTGAGCAGGCAATCTGCACTCACCCGCACAAAGAAGTTGTGGTCTCCATTCTCTGGATCTCTACTGGCAAACCAAGACCACCCCTCCCCAACCATGTCTTTGTACAGCGTGCTGCTGATGAATCCTGATTGGAGTACAGATTGTATACGCCATATTGTTTAATATGCCTTAAAGATGGACTTGCACATTGGGAACTAAATTATTGCTTAAACTTAGCAGTCAAATAGCTGAAGGAAGACTTTCTAATGAACTGAAAGCAAATTTGCTGGATTCAGTGAGCAACGCTTGGAACTCTGACTCCTGCAGTGCAAAATTTGAATGCACAAAAAAACGTCAAGAGTAGAATAAACCTGAGCGTGGATCACACCTGGTATGTATTGGATTGGCTCGTGAGTCTGACAGTCAACTGGGCGGTAGTCAACCTATTCGCGATAACCGCGGCATTGTTTTTAACACAGAGGGAGAGAAATAAGCAAAGCTCATAGAGGTAAGAAGTAATATAGATAACAAGAAAAAGACACTGCCTGACCATTATGACGCCATACGAAGGATGCGCCATCTGCTGGAATGCCCTGGATGACGAAGCAAAGAGCGCAATCACACATTTTTGAGGTTTGCACTATCTCAACACCACAGCATGCACTGACAATAGGAGAAAAATAAGGTGACATAAGATCAAAACGTCCCTCACCAGAAAGAGAGGTCCAATGAGAGTTGGCCCTACATGTGAGTGAAGAATGATTTGTTGGCTGTCTGAGCTTTAGCTACGTATGATATTGCAATATGTGAGTGAAGAATGATGTGTTAGCTGTCTGAGCTGTAGCTACGTATGATCTTGCTACAACAATTATGTGGGAAGCAACTGTCCTACTGACAAAAAGTAGCAAGCTAGCGACGTATTAACTAGAACGGAGTTGTTACCGCTTTGGGGTGGTCAATGCTCTTATAGCAGCAGCTTTCCTGGTATCTGCATTCCTCTCCAGATGGGCAATACACGCACGGACACGCATCAATGATCTGTGAGTGCAACCAAAGGCTACAAAGTTGGCAGGGCAGAAAGTGCACGGCAATGTTTCTTAGTCTTTGATTCCATGCAAGCACGATCACATTGCAGGATGTGTGCATGTGCACGTATAGATTATTGGTCAAAGGTGTAAGACTACCTTGACCACGAAAGGATCGTTGTTGTAGCATGAGACCGTGTAGAAGTTTTCAGCCTCAGTAGGATTTCCTGGGAACTCTCTACCAAGCTCATCCTGTTGCAACATGGACAAATATATGAATGTTCAGCACAACAGTAGTAAAATGATGTTACAGTTTGTCGTGTCTTTTGTCTCAAGCAACAAAATATGCTCCCTGCAAGAAGGGTGCATGTCAATTATTTCCAAATATAGAGGCTGTGACCAGGAAAGAGGGACTAGCACTGATCTAGCTCGAGTATTGAATACTCTCCCTCTCCCTCTGACCTTTTTCCTCCAACCTCCTTATTTAGCTGCCTGTCATTAAAAAACGAAATATAACCTACCGGCACATCAGCAAACTTGGGAAAGTAATAGAGGTGCTCAAGGGGGATGGGTGTGTCTTGAGGTCCAACCACAGGTCCATCGACGCACTTGACCTGTGTGCAGCGAAAGTTAGAGCAGGAGAAGTTGTTAACATTGATAACAGGTTTGACATTGATTTGAGAAGGTTTCTTGTAGATGAGTCTGTTTCATGCACCTATGTATCCTCTCAGATAAGGAAAGGCGACAGTTTCACACATGTACATGCATTGGCCCCCTAGGCTGCCGTACCGCGTAGCAGCGCCCACACGATCCAGCGTAATCCGGGTTGTCATCTGCAGCGGCACAGTGCGCTGGTTTGGACGTACAAGAGGCTTACACAGGCAGTAAACTTCAGCAAGAAGCACCATGCGAGCGAGCCTTTTCTAAGATCATTGCTCTTTGCCTGAGTATGCCGCAGCCTCCTCTTTTGCAGTCATGATCGTCCCATCTCCATTTGTGTAGCCACATGCGCCCCACTCAAGTACCCCGAAGGCCGATCTGATGCGGGATGAATGCAACAGCCGTTATCGTTTTGCAGCTCTGCATCTTGTTTTGCTGAGCCAAGTCTGGCGGACACGTCTTGCAGTTTTCGGTAATGATCTAAGTGGCAAATTTTATTGATCTCACCTCCCTCCACCACGCGTTGCAACAAAGGGCTCAACCCAATCAGGCTCCCCGTACCAGCTTGTCCTCGCCCGTAGCCACGAGCCGCCGTCTGCAGTAGCTGCTCCTGGTCGTAGTCATGATATAATCTCATGTTAGAACTAAGCTCAAATGGCCTGTTCCCTGAAAGTGTATAATGATAAACACGCACCAGAGAAATGCAGCGTGTACGTTAGAACAGCCGCTGAGAGAAGCAGAATCGATCTCATTTGTGCACGGAACCTGGAAATTGAAATTATTATATTGAAATAAATAAATAAATAATTTGCTGATGTAATGCCTATGTTATGTGCTCATGCTTGCATAGCCGAAATTATGTGTCTTCACAAATAAAATAAGCAAAAAATTACCAAGCTAGATCGAGTTGCACTTATATATAGTCAGCCAATCACCAATGGGACTGGCTGTTATAAATTCATTTCAGTTCCCACGGGTAGTGTTTTCTATTGACAGTCTTAACTGTGCCACCACCACCGCCATGTCCTGATATGTGGGGGGGCCCCACGAAAAACGCCCTCGTATGCCTTCGCGCACACGCCCGGAAATACTCGGGAGCGGCGCCTTCGCATTCAAGCCCGGAGCATCGGACTGGTCTGTTGTAGCTGGGTAGCTGGTGGGGTGGGCAGTTGAGGAGATGAGGCGCTTCTGTTTTTTTGGGGCTGCATGTGTCCTTTGTTCTCTCTTCTGCTCCGCTGCACTTTGTTCTCTTGGCACTCCTGGTTTTGTGAGGCTCTCTCAGCCTCTAGTTTCCTACTTCTGACTGAGGCTGCTTTTTCACACGTCCTGAGACATATCAAAAGCTTTTTTCTCGTTTTCTTTGATGCCTTCCCTTCGCGCTTCTTCAAAACAAACATTCTCTTTCTCTATACACTTTCTCTTCTACATACATCTGTGTTTCCTCTACCTCCTGTTTCTTTTATTTAGCCAGCTGTGGTTTCAGGCTTTTTCCAAGCTTCCGCTGAGATGCCCTTAAGGTATAACCAGCAAGGTATAACCAGAGCTTTGAGGCATATATAGCGATGCAACCTTAAGGTTAGGTAAGGTAAGCCTTACCTTACCTTACGTCCAATACAATGTGCTCCCACCTGCCAGGAATAGACAAAGGCTGCAGTACTTCTGCATACGACATTGTGCTCGCTTTGTTCACCTGACAAGCATCACGACACGCGGCCCATAGGGACAGTGCCTAAAGTCAACCTCAACATCTGCCAGCCAGCATATTCTCCCACCGGAAGAAATGTTTAGTAATATTCACATATGGCACCCACTCATGGCATCATAGTGACGAGCCTTCGCTATCTGTGCCCGTAGAGCCTTGCCCTTTAATGCCAATGTAAGCGCAAATGAATGTAAAACCCTGGCTTACTACCTCTGCTTACTAGTAAGTGGTCAGTAAGCGGTGGTTACTGGTAAGCTATGGTAAGCGCCTTCAGTAACCACATAAATGTCCGCTTACTAATCTCGGATACCAAGGCACTGGTAACCACCGCTTACCACCGCTTACCTTACGGTGGTTACCAGTAAGCCAGGAATTGGTAACCGAGTAGTAAGCCTGGTAAGCCAGTCTGGTAACGGTCTCTAACATTCCGGCGGTCCAGCTCGTCATATTAGCATGTATGTACAGTGAACCGATGATGTCTGAGTAACCGGTATGGAAGGGACAGTGGTGTAGCAGCCAGACAAAGATGAGTAGTACTAGCAATACCGATAGACACACAAGCACGAGCATGATGGCATAGTACACAGCATCCTCTGCTCATGTTTCACAATCTTCTTAGCTTAGGGGTTTTTCAGTTGTTGTGCCAAGTCACATACTTTGCAGTGTCAGTGATTTGACCTGACAGGGTCAAGTCTATCCCGATCCAGGGGATGAAACCGCTCAGAACAGTTGATGTGCTGAGTCCCAGGCTTTGGCAGGCAGTGATCTGACCAAACGAATGTAACCAGCCACCTGCCCTTCTTTGTCTTTATGCGTGTAGTGCTGATCCCCCGCTGATACACCTGATCCCCCAATTTATAACCTTGAACCGACATAAAGCTTTGACAAAGCGACCCAATACGGCTCCTTTATTACGGCTACTCCCATACAGCCACAAATAGCCCATTCTCAATGCACCAATTAACAAGCACACCCAAACCTGCACCGTCACCACATTCAGGGAGATAATGTCCTCCTATCCATTTGCCAAAGCATCCCACCAGTCACCAACGCTCATTCATTTCTACAACATAAAGTCCCACGCCGGCATTATTGGCAACGAATATGCTGACGCTTTTGCTAGAAAGATATCACAACCTACTCTGACGTTGCTAACACCTCTACCAAAACAGGAGCTGGTCCTAAGGTAAATCCCTTCTACAACATCTATTGGCTTGCAAAAGAATATGAAGAACACTGAATCATACAAAATCAACCAAACACAGCCCTGTTACCTACATCAACACACTGGTACCTATCCAACTACCATGATGCATCACAAGCTCACCTGCACCCCCTCCACAGAAAGAAAAAAACTGCGCAGGCAGTGAAAACACTCCCCACTTTATTTAAGAAAAAGAAAGCCACTATGGTACCGAGTACCGTAAAATTCCTTTACCAGCAGACAAAAAAGGCCCAGTCAGAGAGGTCCAACAGAGTACCAGAAGGAGGAAAGAAGTCACAAAGAGACTGGAGTACCAGCCTCAAACAAGCAAGGAAATGCCAATACCATAGCAAACTACCATGATTACTACCAGACCCTCCTTATCAAAAATGACACTGCCAATGGAGCCGCTAGCAACGCTTACCTAACAGCATCCTGTGTCCCTATTAAAATCAAGTGCATCATTATGAAGTACAGAACAGGGACCTTGTACAACCAAAAGCATGCGGCATGGTTAAAGCACTCGATAAGCATGACTTGCCCCCTCTGCCCTCAACTAGACAGTGCTCTGCATATCCTTTCTGGATGCCAACACACGCAAATAAGAATTATGATCACTGAGAGACGTAACTTAGCATGCAGTATGATCTTCAAAGCCATCAGCAAGACAGGCTCCCTGGGATCCTGCTTTGTCTGCATGGATATAGGTAGCAGCAAACGGCTGACTATGCAAAATCTTCAGATTCCCGATACAGCTGAAACTAGGACTATACCAAAGTGCCTCTTTCCACCCTGCTTCTCAGACAAAAATAGGTTGCTAGAGCAGCCATGCCAAATAGTGAGGAAGGAAGTGTGGTTGTGTGCCTAGCTGCCCTGACTGCCATGTTAAGAGCTAGGGGTTTTATGTTTAGCAAGCTAGCCAGGACAGGCTTAGAGCCTGCAGTAGTAGAAACTAGAGCAATTGATCTTCTCCTTGCAGCCTTAAAATACTTTGCAGCCTTCCAAGGTAGTGTATCCAGTTTCTCTGACCTAGGCCAGGCTCACCCCTTTGTGTATGCTAGGCCAAACGGCTCCTTGGCTGTTTCACTGCTGCTCCTCCCTAGTGTGTCTACCGCCTTGATCTAGGTATAAGGTGGCCTGCTTCCCCTTGCTCTCGGCTCTTAGTAGACAACCCGACTCTTGTTATCTAAACCTCTAGCTCACTGTACTACTTTCGTGTCTCCCTAGTATGGGCTCGTAGTGCTGAGAGTGACGTGTTGGTGCAGCTGCGTTTTCTGTAGGGGAACTCTCTCTTTTCTTTGGATTGTGTTGGAGTTGGTTTCGGCGCACCAGTCATCACAATGGCTTTGCTGCTTTATCCTGGCTAACTCTTAGCTTCCCTAGTTTTTTATGTTGAGTGCCTCGCGGTGGTATAGCTAGATCGGCCCGTTGCCTCATACTCTTTACTAGCCCTGTCTTCCTAAACCTTGTTCTTTTTACGTGGGCATTAAAGTACGCAGGCTTTCCTTCCTTTTATCTTTCCCGTGCTGGACCTCTCTCGTACACGTTTTGCCCTTATTCTCATCTCCCTGGTTGTCCCCCCTACTTTCTGTTATCGCTTCCAGCCTGCCTCTCTTGCTTTTTTTTATTTTTAACTTTCAGTTTCGTTTCAACCTCGTAGTAGGGAGTTTGCTCTCCCCTGGACCTATGTAATACGCCATCATCATCAGGTTTACCTCCTGTCCGGATGCTGTATTGGTTGCTCCCATCCCCACGGAAATTAAGAAGCAACAGACTAGCAATGAAAGAGGGTGGGTTCTTAGAGGTGGTAGGGGGAAATTGAGGGGGACTGGAAGACCTCCTCAGCAGCACTGCCAGCCACTAGCAGACCCACCTTCCCCAGACAACACTGACCCATAGATCTCAGCATTTTCCAACGTGACATTCACCTCACGAGATCAAGTACTGTGAGGACACTAGACCGCAGAACAGCTGAGCGCTGCGCAGGAACAGCATAAAGGCCTCTTCTCCAACCTTTAAGGAGCCTCCGTTACTCTCTACACCGTCCTTTTGGGAGTGGGCGGCACTATCTACAGCAATCACACGCTGGAGCCTTTTAAGGAGCTGGGTCCTGAGTGTCAAAGAGTTAAGAATCTTGCTTTCAAGCTTCATGTTCATTCTGTCAATTACGCTGCCATGCATGCTTGTCCATACCAGACGTGTCATTCTAGCACTATTATCAACTCTCATCAGGAGACGCTACAGGTCAAGCCTGCAACCCTCCTGATCCCCCTTGACCTTTTTATTTTTCCTTTGGTGGAGGAGTTTACAGTACCCGATACCAAACTGGCTCCTTTTTCTTACTTATGTGGGGTGTTTTTTTTTCCACTGCCTGCGTAGTTATTTCTTTTTTCCACACCCGGTTTCCACACCCACCAAAATAGCATCGAGACACAAAGGCAAGATCTCGCAAGGAGGCCAGCCAGGATACGAGCAAACTAAGCCACAGCAGTGACTGGCTGGTGTGCCAAGACAGACTCCAACACAACTCCCCCCCCTAGATAAATTGACATTTCCCTAAAGCGCAAAACCTGACTAAACAGAACAGAAAATTTAAGTTAGCTAACTAAACTAAACTATAAACAGAATAGTCTCGCAGAAAACTTGCTTTTAGAGGAGACAATATAATCCCTCTCCAAATGTTTGAATGATCACCATCAAGTAGTGGGGCATCAAAATGTGCCTGCTAGACTCACAAATAGCCCTTGAGCAGGAAAAGTCCGAAGAGAAGAAAAAGCGCAACAGATTCTCATTCGTATTCAAGGTCCTCCAGCATGCCCCTCAATTCTTCATCCTCCTGGGCCACTTTCTTGCTTCGCTTTGCCTTGCTGTCAAGCCCCACGCATGCACTGGGGGTCAAGCCGTCTCGTGTCCGAGCTTTCGCATCAGCACCTGCAAAGACGGAGGTACACTTAATCATCAATATCCTGATCACAATGTGGATACATTCATTGATATGCTGATCACAATGGGGGTCAAGCCATCTCGTGTCCGAGCTTTCGCATCAGCACCTGCAAAGACAGGGGAGGTGGGTGTCAAAAGAAAAGCAGGACAAGCCGTGACCGATTGAGTAGCAGCCCTGTGAGCCAGTAGTCCATGGTCAAGCCAGACTCTTCGGGTAGCGGGTTCAAATCCGCATAGTAGCGTGAGTTCTTGTAATCCTTGTAAACCTTGTAGCGTGAGTTCTACGCTGTCCAACAGCAACGGCTTCATTTCCTTCATCCATGCTTGTGGTGGTTAAGGTATCACCCCTTGCACATATAATCTTTTTTCATAGGACGCTGTTAGGTAGCGTGAGTTCTACGCTGTCTGGCAGCAACGGCTTCGTTTCCTTGATCCACACTCAGGGTGTTATCACCGCTTGCGTATTATTATTGTTCTGTGAACGATTAGGGGAAAGTCTGTATAGTCACAGGAAAAGGATGAATGCACCTCGTAAAAGTGAGTAGCTTTAGTTGTGTACGCCAGAAGCTGGCAATGATCTAGACAGTAGGTCTATTCCCTCCCTAGCTTATGTGCAACTATGTGATTGACGTGCTTCTGCTTGTTCGAGAGTCTGGATCCCCAGGGGGGGGGGGGGGAATCCCTCCATAATGTCCTTTCTCCTTCTGGTTCTGGTTGAGCTCAGCAAGCTTTGCTGAGATATTGTTTGTCTACTATGGTGAGGGAGTTTTACATTTGCAGAAAACTAACTGTGCCTCGGCACAAAACCCTTCCTTTCCCTCGATCAATGTGTGTGTGTGTATGTGTGTGTGTGTGTGTGTGTGTGTGTGTGTGGTCATCACTGCCTGCACTATACCTATCCTCTTCCCTGTTGGCACTGAATCGGCCTCCTTCAAGGCCACAGCAAAAAAGGAAAGGTCCATGTTTGTGCAGGTGAGCATGCTCTGTGTCACCAATCATTAATCATGAGTCATCATTCATCAAGGAGGAGAGGGAACTAGGAGCCAATGATCCACATAAGCAACCGTGCAGTCAGTGATTAATCTAAAGACAACCCCTCTTTGTTTGTGCAAGTGTGCGAGCTTTATGTCATCAAGGAGCGAAGTAGGGAGCCTGGAGCCAATGCCAAATAGGCAAGCGTGACAGTCAATAGTTTGTGCAAGTGTGCGAGCTTTTTGTCATCAAGGAGCAAAGTAGAGAGCCAGGAGCCAATGCCAAATAGGCAAGCGTGACAGTCAATAGTCTGTGCAAGTGCGCATGCTTTGTGCTATCAACGAGTGTGTAGAAAACCAGCAGCCAAGGCCAAATAGGCAAGCGTAACAATAACTTGTACAGGTGCACGAACTTTGTGCTATCAATGAGTGTGTAGGGAACCAGAGGCCAACGTCAAATTAGCAAGCGTGAGTTAGTGATCTGCCTGACAATCTGTTCCCTCCCTTCTGTGCTCACAAGTTCCTTGGACGCACCTGCTTTTGTGAGGAGTTCAGCAAAGTCCAGCGCCCCAGACAAAGCAGCTTTGTTTTGTGCACAGAAGTCTGCAAGGCAAGTGACAATAATATCAGAGGGAGCGAAGGAGACGGTGCAGGCCTTGGTCTTTGTGACTTTTTGTTTTACAACGATGACTACAATGACAACGATGTCAATTTTGTTTGTTTCTTTCTTTCTTGTTTGGGGTAAGGGCCTGTTCAGTCGGGTCTTGCAATTATAGGCAGGGCACCATTGTAGTGCTGCTGCCTGGATAAGACTGGTACTGGGAAAACATAGGGAGTAAAGCTACGATGCACACAGAAGAAGGAGGCCTCTTGAACCAGGGTTTACACAACCAGGGTATAAGAAACCAGGGTATAAAAAACCAGGGTATACACAACCAGGGTATGCACAAACAGGGTATACACAACCAGGGTATGAACTAACGTAATGGAGTCCATTGGTCTTTGCCAGCCGCAGTCGGGCTAGCCTTGGACTCTAACAGCAGCTTTCCAGCCTGCAAACAGCATGATGTATCACAGCATAATGTATCACAGCATAATGTATCACAGCATGATGTATCACAGCATTATGTATCACAGCATAATGTATCACAGCATAATGTATCACAGCATGATGTATCACAGCATGATGATCACAGCATAATGTATCACAGCATATTGTATCACAGCATAATGTATCACAGCATAATGTATCACAGCATAATGTATCACAGCATAACTACTTTGAGGAGTACAGAACGAAGCTGTACGAGGCAGACACTTACAATTTATGGTGCTTGACAGACTGCGTCAACAGCTATCTTTCATACCACGCGTGCTTGTGTTGAAGCATAACATGGAACATGGTCAAAGTGTGTGCGTTTTCAAGACTGATCATCGCAAGCATTACGTAAATGATTGTCAAGGTGCGTGTGTATGAATGATTAAAATAATTGCAAGCACAACGTAACATTTGTTGAAGGGGTAAGTGACACATACACAGGAAGAGCAGTATCCGATTCTGGTGCATTAAACGACGACGTCATCTTTGTAGTTGGTCACAGTGTACACGAAGAACAGGTAAACAGAATGCACGAGGAACTGATCTACGGCACCAATGGCATCCAGCGTGTACATACGTACATGCATGTATAAGCAGGTGTCAACTTACGTCTGCACGTGCCTCCTATTGCTCGTCACCCACGCATGCTCTACACTATTGTGTGTTTGTGCATGTGAGTGTGTGCGTGCGTGTGTTGTGTGTGTGTGTGTGTGCGTATGTGTGTGTGCAACGTTACATGTGCGCATGCCTTTGCTCTCGCTCACCTCCCATGCGCCGTGTTGGCAGGCAGCCATGAGGGGTGTGCAGCGCTGTGCATCCAGCGCATCAACTTTGGCCTTCCGCTGTACGAGCAACGCAGCTGCTGCGGTGGAACCGGCTTCAGCTGCCTGTAAACACGGCATCAGCGCTTTATAGTAAGCGTTGCTACATCACGTAGCTTTTTTTATTTCGCCCTTTTAAAACGTTGCTGGCATGCGTGACCCTATGGGGAAGAAAGGAATCCCTGAACTGATTGGGCTGCTAGGCTTCTGGACTACTGGACTGGCTGAGCTACTCCTGGAGCTTCCCTGGACTCGGGTGAGCTACATGCATATTTGTACCCAAACTGCAAATACTGGAGGCTGGGGTGGGTTATTCCATGACTGCGTAGTTTATGTGATGAGGTAACAAAAAACCACAGTTGTGAATGAATGCACATGAATCCAATGAATGAAGGCACATAAATTACCAATGAATGAAGGCACATAAATTACAGCCGTGAATGAATGAATGAATGCACAAGCGTATCAAGATGGCCCTCCTCATACAGGTGCAGGACAGTCACATGATTCTGTTCTGAGCCTGTCATAAAGTCACAGTATGTCCGCTACACGTCATGCCTTGTCATAAAGTCTTGTCATATTAGATTCTGTCATAAAGTCTGTCATAATAAATTCTGCTACACGTCAGGCCTTGTCATAAAATATGTGCCTGTCATAAAGTCATAGTATGCCTGCTACACATCACACCTTGATTGAAGGGTTGGCCAGGACCGTAGATATGCACCATATATGATGACAGTATATTTGGTGATTCCCCTGCCAAAAGTACCGTGTGTACACCGTATATATATGGTTCTGGCCAACCCTTCTTGTTTGCCAAGGCCACACCTGGTGGAGGTACGTCTTGCCGTCTTCACAAGCAAAGTTAACATCCGCACCCGCGTCGAACAGGGCTGTCGCAACCTGTAGGGAGTATTGTTTGCGTTAAGCAGGCCCCCAAAGCAAAGTTAACATCCGCACACGCGTCGAACAGGGCTGTCGCAACCTGTAGGGAGTATTTTTTGCGTTAAGCAGGCCCCCAAAGCTTGTACAGGGGGGCGTGAAGTAAGCAAGCAATGTTGCGCTTCAGGTGCCACAGAGGGGTTAGGAATCACACTTATAAGTTGATCAACCATTCAGCGCTCGAGGACTTTGCACCTGAAAAAACAAAACTAGATGCAGCGTAACCCCTCATTGTGGAAGCCCACCGACCTAGGCCATAGCAATTGATCACCTCAAGGAATTTCAGTGACCCAAAAAGCTGGAATAACTATAAACAGTTGCACTCATGAGGGCGGGCACAATACACACAAAAGCAAATCCTTCTTGGAAGGTGCAGCACCTCTATATGTCCGTTGCACAGGGCCAGCCACGCAGGCGTGTTGCCGTCGTCATTTTCTGCGTCCTCATCCGATTTTTCCAACAAGGCTTGAACACACTCTGAAGGCCGCAAAAGGGAAAGAAGGGATGCAGATATGTGGGTTAAGAGCTACCAGGGCGCTGAGGGGCAGAGCCTAGAGCACAAGCAATTGCTGAGAGTGTGTGCAGCGCAAGCGTCTACACACGATTGGTAAGCTGTTTGGTGATGATGAATTGAGACAGGCCGGAAGTCATCAAGAGGCAATTGCCTGGCTAGCAAGGACACCCTGCTGGCGACTGAGACAAATGGCCTAGCTGAGTCAAGCGCAAGAGGAGCTCGCTATGGGTGGACGGCCTTAGATCACTGGACTTAAATAACACGTACCTCTCTGTGTTTCCTATGTGTCCTCTGTATATTATACACGCTATGAATTATGCAGCACGATCACTGGCCTTATAACACGTACCTCTCTGTGTTTCTTATGTGTCCTCCGTACATTATACACGCTATGTATTATGCACGCTCCATACATACGCCAGGGTTCATGCGAAGCTTTCAGGGGCAACACCATAAAATCCTTCCTTGGTGCACATGCACTGTGTGTCTGTGGAAAGGGGGGGGGGAGCTCTAGTATTAAAGGAGTACGTCACGCCACTCTACCGCCTTACTCGATGACTATACTGCACTTTGTAGAATTGGTGTAGCTACACACTGAACGCGTTTGATTGTACGCCCTCCTCAAGGTACCCCCCTTGAGAAAGGAGACGTACCTAAGTGACCGTTTTTGGCGGCTAAATGCAAGGCAGTGTTCTCCTGTGCACGCAAGGCAACATAAGGGCGCAAGCATGTCGTCAGTGCTTTTTGCAGAACGCACGCATCAGGCATCTTAGTTCAAACCCAGGGGCAGAGCGCAGAAAGCACGCATCATGCATCTTAGTTCACACCCAGGGGCAGAGCACGTGAGACTGCCAAGGTAGGTTGACAGCGTGTTAACACAAGCAGGTGAGCGGCTGAACAAACCTTTCCCCTGTTGTATGAACCAATGGACGCACAGGACACTCACCGCATCGTCTGTTGCATCTATGTCAATTTCCTGCTCAAGACAGCGTGAAACACAAGGTAGATGCCCCCTGCTTGCTGCTGCAATAAGGGCGGTGCCTTCTTTGCTCCCGGAGCCCTCGTTCACCTGAACAACATTGATTCTAACAGGTGTCTTTGACGTCCAAAGCAAAAGTGGGCTATGGAAACGAGGCGTGCTTTTGCAGTTTGCATTCTTAATCATGCGTGTGTGTGTGTGAGTGTGTGTGTTTGTGTGTGTGAATATGTGTGTGTGCATGCGCATGCATGCTTGCGTGCGTGTGTGTGTGCGTGCACGTGCACGTGCGTGTCCATGTGTGTATATATATGTGTGCGTGTATGTATGTGTGTGTGCGTGTGCGTGTGCGAGTGCGAGTGCGTGTGCGCGTGCGTGCGTGCGTGCGTGCGTGCGTGCGTGTGTGTGTGTGTGTGTGTGTGTGTGTGTGTTTGTGTGTGTGTGTGTGTGTGTGTGTGTGTGTGTGTGTGTGTGTGTGTGTGTGTGTGTCCGCGTTTGTGCTACCCACATCAACTCCAGAAGCAAATGAATCAGACAACGCCTCCACGTCTCCAAGCGAGGCAGCACAAACAGGCCAAGGAGGCATCTTGAGTTTTCCAAAGAATACCGAATACAGAAGAAGGCGATGCAATATATATAAATAGTTACAGACGGATTAGGATATAAATAGTTAAGGTATGCGGTTTCCGCGGCACACATCTTACAGCCAGTAGCGATGGTTTTGGGGTACATGCACATTGCCTTTGAGGCGTTCCTCAGAGAAAAGTATGGAGCAGCAGCCCTGGACAAAATTCGCCAATCATTGGGCAGCCCAGGAGTCCACACGCCCCACACCACGACATTTGAGTATAGTTGCCCGTACGTGGACGTGTTTTTTTATAAGTACGTGTCGCGTTTGCAGGCTGGAGAAGTTGCTGGAGGAGTTTCTAACCAACCAAACACTTACACACCCTCACAATCCGCCCACGCACACATACACACATGCGCACACACACACTCACACACGCGTGCGCACGCATACACACTCACACATTCACACATTTACACGCACGCACGCAGACATGCTGCACACGTAAGCATGCGTACACATATTCACTCACACACTCACATGCTAGTATGCGCACGCTAGGTCGCTCACAAACAAACACACACACACACACACGCACACACATGCTAATATGCGCACGCTAATATGCTAACACGCTCACAAACAAACACACACGCACACATATACACATTAATGTGCATGCACGCGCGCTTGCCCAGACACATGTGCACACATAATAGACTTATTCTCCGACCATCTTTTCAAACCCGAAACCCGTCGCACACAACACACGGTATCAGCCTCCAGCATGCTCCTTTCATGCTGCATGCCCCATTCTTCCCGCAGTCTACTGGAGGAGACGGCAAAGGTGTTGGGCATGGATGTGGACAGCGTGTTGAGGCAGTTTGGGCACTTCTTCGTATATTACAACAAAGAATTGGTCAGTACGCAGGTCTTTTTCTTCTATGGACAGGTCACGCACTGCGACTATTTGTTTTATGGATACACACCCCCAGTGTCTACCCCATATGCATAAAGTGTGCTTTCGTTTGTGAATCACGCAAAGAGGAGGCGCTTGTTGCATGCAAGTCAAACCATCAAAATGCCAGACGATGCCCTTGGCATTTGCGGGTGCTTAATCAAAATCATGCAAACAGCACACATATACACATGCACGTGTTGTGTTGTATGGGCAAGCCTGCCTTACATCATACACACCCGCGCGGCTGTCCGGTATCTGTTTTCGCCCTACACCACCTGACTCTAATGCTTGAACAAACAGCATTTTATTTTTTAGAGGGCAGGCATGAGCGGTGAGCGCCATGCAGAGCACGCTGAGGAGGGGCAGGATTAACATGCAGTCACCTCTCGCAACTTCAGGGGTATAACAAGCTCCTCACCAACTTTGCTTCGTCCTTTGCTGGCTTCCTAACCAACCTGAACAACCTGCACCTTCACTTGAGCCTTGGCAGTCCAGCCATGGTAACCCCAGACTTTAGAGTGGGGAAGGTGTGTGTGTGTGTGTGTGCGTGTGTGTGTGTGTGTGTGTGTGCGTGCGTGTGTGTGTGTGTATGTATGTGTGGTGCACACTGTACTTTGTATACGCAGGTGCAATTGAGCATGTGCATGTGAAGGTGTTAGTTAGCTAGGTGCGCACACAGGTGTGATTACGTGTGAGAGCAAATGCATGTGTGTGTGTGTGCTTTTTTGACTGCAAACACGTTTACCTGTGTGTGCCTGTGTCCAATCCCACAAGCAGTGCCAGGTGGCTGTCGCCCTCTACTTTCAGTTCTTGCCATCCCTGTTTGGCCTGCCGTGAGGCACTTTATGAAGCAGTGCGCTTTATGTATGCACTCCACGCTGTGTGGTGTAATGTGGCACACATATCCGACACAAACGCCGTTTTTCGGCCTGGGTTCTGCGCACAGGTGACGAGCAGCTCCCTAGAGTTGCACTACCACAGTAAACGACAAGGCTTGGGCGCGTTGGTAGAAGGCATGGTGCAGGTGTGTTGTATGTGTGTATGTGTATGTGTGCACGTGTGTGTGATTGTGGTGTGTGTGTGCGTGTGTTTGTGTGTGCGTGCGTTTGTGTGTGTGTGCGTGTGTGTGTGTGTGTGTGTGTGTGCATGCACACGCGCAAGCACCTTACTTGGGCTAAATAGCACACCTCTCCCCTGTGCTTGTCTCGATTGCCCATCCCAGATCTTGGCCTACTCTCTTCCAAGGATATTTGTTCGGCACGTGCTTGCTGTCCACCGCGCACGTACATGTACACACATCACCGGACGCACATGCAGATGCACACATACACATACAACACACCTGCACCATGCTTTCTACCAACGCGGCACGTTGGTCTTCAAGACTGATACAGCCTGATGCCGCAACCACACTTGGCCTGTACACACATCAACAGACGCAGCACCACATCTCGTAAGCGGCCACGTTGAGGATTAAGACGGATATCATATTCCATCATAACATATGATTCGTACCACACTTGACCTCCCTGTTTGTGGCTCAGGCGGTGGCCGAGTTCTTCTATGAAGGCAAGCCTATTGTGATGCAGCTGCTAAGGGGCACAGCCAATGGTACCTGCGACCACGAGGTGCGGACCCTTATAATGTTATATAATATAAAAAAGTATGATATAATATAATATATTATATTATATTAGGGTTCCTTAGGCTGGGCCAGAGTCACACATATGCATGTAATTGTGGTCTTCACAGCAAGCCTGAATACATGTGGTTGGGTACGGTGTTTATTTGTATACATTATATCTGGGTCTAGCCAACAGCCCTGTGCATGTGTGTGTGCTGCGAGGGCCTTTTTCCAGCACTTGCGTACCATGCTGGTGGTGGCCCCTCACCGTGTCCATTGCACGCACGAGTGGCATGCATGCACACACGCACACACAGCTTAAGACAAGGCCACACACATATCTACACACACTTACAGGCAAGATCACACTCAGACAGACACGCGCACGCGCACTTACACACACACACACATACACACGTGTGTAGGGTTGGCTAGAACCGTATATATCCACCGTATATGACCGTATTTTTGGTGATTTCCCTGCTAAAAATACTGTATACATATGGTTCTGGCCAACCCTACATTT
>Ga0307945_1000725_pt1:22500-23787 | contig 23787 bp, 26 predicted proteins | sample OrgLakmetagen228_FD_201818 | JGI IMG/M metagenome (GOLD analysis project Ga0307945, IMG submission 201818) | Saline water microbial communities from Organic Lake, Antarctica - #228 | ecosystem: Environmental > Aquatic > Non-marine Saline and Alkaline > Saline | place: Antarctica...
AAAGGGTGGGGATGCATGGCAGTGGCTTGCCCATGCCCAGAGACCTGGGTGTGGGGGAGCACCCTGCAACAGAGAGCCTGCAGGGCAAGGGCAGGCAAGCGCCATGTGAAGAAAATTAAAAATTGGTGGGTAGAAGGTCAGTTAGAGAAGGTAAAAGTGAAAAGGGACGGGGTGGAGAAGGATGGGTATAAGTGCAAAGCATGCAACAAGCAGCTGATAGCATCCAACCAGCAGCCGCCTCAAGGAGCACGTCCTCAATCCCAGCATCTGTGTGTGGTGGTTCAGACAGGGGGGGGGACACTGATGAGGGAGGGGTTTTTGAGGAACACATTTAGAGTAGCAGGAAGTTGCTGAAACATAGAATTTTTCTAATAGATATAATATTATATTATACTCTACTGAACATATGAGCTGGCAAACTGCAGAAAAGTGAGAGGAACTGTAGGAGTTCTCAGTAACTGTGCCACTGTAGCCCACAGTTCAGGTAAAGAAATTACGGTAATTTACCATAATCTAGGAAAATTATGGACCGTACCGTAGTCCGTACCGTAATTGACCGTAATACGGTCCCAAATTTGCGAAAACCGTAGAAATTACAGTGGTGTACCGTAGTACCGTCAACCGTACCGTACACCGTAGGGTCACATCACTGGTTACCATGCACCGTGGCACCATGCGCACAGCACCCTTTGTTATACACACTGTCGCCCACGGCACATTCGACACGCCACATGCATGTTAACAAGTTACCTTGCACCGTGGCACCATGCGCACAGCACCCTTTGTTATACACACTGTCGCCCATGGTACATTCAGCACGCCACATGCATGTACCCATGCACCGTAACACCATGCGCACAGCACCATTTGTTTTACACACTACAAGCACATGCCGCAGTGAGTTTCTGTACTTTCCGGGCTGCCTCCCATCTCCCTCAAGCTTCATGTCTAAAACCTGCCTCCATCTCCGCTGCAATCACATTCCCTAAACAGCTCGCTTTCATTGCTTTCAATTTCCTCCGCCCTTTCAGGCTGCTTGCCATCACCTCCCAAGCCTCACGTCTAATACCTGCCTCCGTCTCCGCTGTTGTTGCAGTCCTTTTTCAGCTCGCTTTTTTGTTGCATTTGATTTTCTGTGCCCTTTCAGGCTACCCCCTACCACCGTCCAAGCCTCCCCCTCCCCACTCCATCACACAAGCTTTTTTGTTGCATTTGATTGTCTGTGCCCTTTCAGGCTGCCCCCTACCTCCGTCCAAGCCTCCCCCTCCCCACTCCATCACACAAGCC
>Ga0307945_1000727_pt1:0-12500 | contig 23781 bp, 21 predicted proteins | sample OrgLakmetagen228_FD_201818 | JGI IMG/M metagenome (GOLD analysis project Ga0307945, IMG submission 201818) | Saline water microbial communities from Organic Lake, Antarctica - #228 | ecosystem: Environmental > Aquatic > Non-marine Saline and Alkaline > Saline | place: Antarctica: Organic...
GAACAATAGACTTTTTCTTTTTCTTTCTGAGCTTATGGATTTATTTGTGGCTGGCCGAGACCAGTCAGCAGCCGATCAGCCAAACTACCTGGCTGAAGGTCACCCCCCATTGTAACCATTGTAACCCTAACCCTTTTAAAGAGCTGGGTCTTGATTCTCAAAGAGTAATAAACTTGTTTCCAAGCTTTATGTTCATTCTGTCAATTAAGCTGCCAAACTTGTTCATACCAACGTGCCCTTTCTAGCACTATTATCAACTCTCATCAGGAGACGGTTTCAGGTCAAGCCTGCAACCCTCCTGATCCTCATTGATATTGTTTTCCTTTGGTGGAGGAGTTTTACAGTACCCGGTAGTACCAAAGTGGCTCCTTTTCCTTAATTAATGTGGGGAGTGGTCTTCACTGCCTTTTCTTTTTTTTTCTTTTCATTCAGATTACTTCGGAGCCAGCACATTAAAACCCCTCATTGCTGAAATCAAGTCGTAAGCCACTCAACGAGCATGCATAAAAAGCCTTAACAACAAGGCAAATGCATGGACTGCAGTGTGCCTACATACAATAGAGAAATATTGCGCAGCAAAGTAAATTATCAAAACAGTGTATTTATTGAACGCAGGCCCTGAAGATCCCCTTCAGGTTTTCCCAAAGCTAGCGCATGCGTGCCTTGTCACAAAGATGCACCCGTCCAAGTAGAACAGCGAAAAGAAATTGGATTCGGTCTAACAAACAGCGAGGCCAAGGACGCACGTTATCCGGTTCAAGTCAAGTTCTGATTGCACTTTATCACAACGTCATGACCACGAACTAGTTTGTAGATGTAATTACTGATGGCGTTCAGGGAGTAGGCGTGCGTGTGTGGGTCAGCATGGCACACCAGGTTCTGTGGAAGACCAGCTTGCAAGGCAAACACCATTTGCACCATTCATGACCAGCATCAGAGCAAGCCTGTTGTTTAAAATGCCTGATCAAGCACCCCACATTCACAAAGGACCATTTTTGCACGGTGAGCCTGCCTTAACAAGGCTGCTCGCTCGTTCAGTCCTCTCTGACCAACCCACCAACATGCCAAGAAACCACATGGCACGGCACGACACATGAAGGCACACTACACAGCACAGGGTGCGACATGCCATGAAACCACACATGGCACGGCACACATGAAGGCACACTTCACAGTGCAGGGTGCGACATGCCATGAAACCACATGGCACGGCACACATGAAGGCACACTACACAGTGCAGGGTGCGACATGCCATGAAGAGCCCCTGATCTCTGGCTAGACGAGCCTCTTCTAAGTGAGGACAGCACAGCTCAAAATATCATCGTGGCCGATCATCAAAACTTCATCAGGCCAAGTGAGGGCAGCACAGCTCAAAACATCATGTCCTGTGCACAGTTCAGAGAATAGAGACGCCGGTGAGTGCTGTGGGGTGTAGGTTGTTCCAGTTGTTCCAATTTCTCCAAATTTTACATGTTTTGCATACGCAGCCTAGCAGTCGCACGTCTTGACTGATGGCTTACTCTGTAAACTCTGTGGGTTGTTCCAGGTTGAGCAGCCATGCCAGCTGTATGCTAGTCCAAAATCAAGTCTCCCAGACATTGTTTTGGACCAAATTTTGACTTTTCGTAATATGTTAATCACTTGAGCCATCCTTATGTTCGTGGGATGAAGCTGATTTGCCCTTTAATGACACACACATATACATGTGCAGGCACACCAACACACATGCAAGCGCACAAACGCGCATGTGTATGCATACGCACACACGCACTGGCTGGGCTAAGTGCCCACCGGGATTGGTGCGGGAACGGCTAAAATACTTCTTCACAGAGTCCTGAATTACCCGGGGTTACTTATAATGGTTATGAAATTTGAGTCCGGGATAAGTGCGGTAAGGAGAGATTTGAGAAAAAGTAAGTAGAATCGTGTCCAAGATTTGAGTCCAAAATAAGTACGGTAAGGAGATTTAAGTCCAAGATAAGTAGATTTGAGTTCAAGATCTAAATCCAAGTAAGTTGATTTGAGTCCAGGATACGTACGGTAAGGAGAAATTTGAGTCCAGGATAAGTGCGGTAAGGAACGGCACCTAGTTATAGAGGGTTAGTCTGGCCAAAGGATTACTGGTAGGGTTGGCCATGTACATACGGTGTATATTCGGTATTTTTGGCAGGGAAATCACCAGATATACGGTCATATACGGTGTATATGTACGGTTCTGACTAACCCTAGTAAATGGCTCCTTACTCCACACATGCTGGCCACTGTTTTTAAAGCAGGATGTGGACCTTGTTTGTTTGCGCCCAACCCAGCTGGCACAAACTGCTGGAGAATCCAACCCACCAGCATGCATTGATGAGAGCCAGAGGCCACACACAAGATAACAAGGTCCAAAAGAGCCTAGGCCTAAACAGTCACACACAAGCCACAAGTCACACACACACACACACAAACACACAAGCTAGAGTTCACACCAAATGCTAGAGTTCACACCTCTGGCCTGGGCGTTCACACACGAGCCGCAAGTCATGCACAAGCCAGGAGTCACAGCAGAATTAATCCAGCCAGGGCGTCCATGTGCTTGCACATCCCCCCCCCCCCCCCAAAACTTGAATACCCTCCTCCCTCACCCACCTCATATAGGAGACAGGAGGCAAGGTCTGATTCCATACTCGTAAATAGGGTTGGTCATAATCATGTATACCGTACAGACCGTAAATCATCGCGTACCGCAAACATTTCTGACCCCCTTGCGGTGTGTTGGGAGCATTTATTAATTAAGTGACAAGGGCCTCCTAAGCTCCCATTGGAATTAAATAAAAAAAGTTGAGCTTGAACGGGAACAGGCCGGGAAAGCCTCCTTAGCCGCCCCTCAAGGCCCCCCTTAGCCGCTCCCTTAGCCGCCCCCCAAAGTGGACAAACAGCTTGGGAGGCTGGCCCTCTCTTGGGGAGGAGGGACACCAAGAGAAAAGGACTCCAACCCCTTCACATGCACATGCACGCACCACGTACGCGCGCACACACATACACAAGTACACAACGCACGCACGCACACACGCACATACACTAACGTATACACACGCACGCACGTACACAACGCACGCACACATGTATGTGCACTAGGTCACATTGGGGTAGTAATTACATTGTGTGGCCCTCGCATAGGCTCGCATTGGGGTTAATTAATTGGTTGTTTCAGACCTCGCATTGGTCAACGGTCTGTACGGCATACATCATATGATGCCCAAAACATTGAAGGATTCCCCTGCTGTAATAATTGTACACACACGGATCAGATATTGGTCATGACCAGCCCTTTTCATTTGATTGACAACCTAGGCACGTAAGTCATTGTACTAAAGCTTCGAGGTGTTCGCACACAATGGCACAAAGACACCCTCGCCCCCCTCACCACACCCACCTTTCATGTGGGGCAGCCAAAACATACAAGTATACACATTGGAGAACATACAAGTGGTCACACCGGAGAACATACAAGTATTCACACCGGAGAACCGGAGAACATACGAGTTTACACACCGGAGAACATACAAGTTTACACACCGGAGAACATACAAGTATATACACCGGAGAAAAACGTAGGTAGAAGACTTACTTGCCAAAATATAGCGTACGTTCATACTTGTGGTCGGCCTTGCACATTTAAATTACAATAAGCCAAACCCTAAGCCTTTGGTCAATCGCTTTCCAAGAAGACTGTTTGAACCAAGCCAGGCAGACACAGTTTAATCAACTCCTCCATCACAGTTATGATCACGTCTCTTGCTGGTACAGTGCATTAATACTCAATGTGCTTGTTAAACAAGCTTGTTCGATGTGCTTGTTCGATGTGCTTGTTCGATGTGCTTGTTTGATGTGCTTGTTCGATGTGCTTGTTCAATGTGCTTGCTCGATGAGCTTGCTGCTTCAGTGCAAAACCCGGGCGTGGGTGCAATTAGCCAGCGTTAGCGATTCCAACTACTTATACAAGCCAAGGGTTACGCACAACTCACGTTACTTTGGTGACACGGTGCTCTAATGCGTGCTAACATACAGGGGCCAGCTGGATCGATGGCATAGGTCATACCTTGTACGTAAGGAATACCACCGCCCCTAATTAACGTTTTTTGGGGGGGGTGATCAAGTCATTCTTGTTAAGTATTCATTTTCCGTAATCTTCCAGATTTTGCTGGAATTGTGCGGAGTTTTGGGTGGGGCAGTGATTGATTATTCGTAAAACGGTTTTCTTAAAGGGGGCCGGTGAGCTCATGTACGTAGGTACACAAGTAGGTATTTGCGCTCATTTAGTAGATAGGTGTACGTAACACAAACACACACACAGACGCAGCCCCCACTTAGCTGCTTTCTCTCCGCTGCCTTCTACCACAGCTTTGCACCACAGCACCAATATGCATCCCAGGATGCACTCCTAAACATACCATGGCGCAGCAGCAACACAAAGCAGCTAGACATCCCGCAAGCAGGCCGCCCCCCATGCCCATGCCCGAGCTTTTCTTCTCTTCTTGGACGTAGACAGGCTGTTGCCCGTAGCCACCCGCTGGAGGGTAGTGACCTGGTGTGCGTATTGTTTGTGCGTGCATGTGTGTGTGTGTGTGTGTTTGTGTGTGTGTGTGCGTGTTTGTGTGTGCATGTGAATGTGTGTGCATGCATGTGTGTGCGTGTGTGTACGCGTGCGCGCGCGCGCGTATGTGTGTGTGTGTGTGTGTGTGTGTGTGTGTGAGCGCGCGCCCACGTGAGTGTGTGTGTGTGTGTGTGTGTGTTTGTGCCTGTGTGTATACGTGTGAGTGTGTATGTATGCTCGTGCAATAGATGAATCATTGAAAAGCTTGTTGTTTTGCAGGCCTGTGTGCATTCAGTTTGATCTAACAGGGAATTGGGCGTGAGAGTTGGCACATACCTGGAGGTGGATAGCCACCTTGTTGGGGATAGCCTGGAAGCATGAACAAAGAGTTGACACAGGTCAATAGAGGGTAGGGCAAACGCCAGGTGTGTAGCTGTCTTTAGAGGCCTGTGCCTCACCTTGAGGAGGGTAGCCAGGGTATCCTGTGGTGAATAGGGAGAAGAAGCAAAATTGTAGCTGCAGTTCTAGCAGTTGTGGAGCAAGTGAAATAGAACTACAGCAGTCCGAGACCTCTCTAAGCAGTCGTGTTCCAGACTCCTAAATCCTGACTCTGAGGCATACCTGGAGGTGGTGGGGGGTAACCATATGGCTGAGCCCCTGCTGGGAAAGGGGGAGGAGGGGGGAAGGTGTCAGAACTCAAATTTGGAAACTTCGAGTAGGCAGCAAATTTAGCCGAGCTGGATCGTTCCTACCACCAGGAGGAGGATACCCTGCTTGAGGAGGATAGCCCTGAGGAGGATAGCCCTGAGGAGGATAGCCCTGAGGAGGATAGCCCTCAGGAGGAGGAGGATACCCTGATGTCATGTTTAACTAGGTATTCAAAAATGTATTATTGGGCGTTGATTCCACTAGACAAAGTCGCCCAGCCAACGACGGTTTCTCAGCTTTTAGTTTAACGGTTGAACCTTCTTTAATTCAGTGAATTTGATACAGTGTGAAATGTTCAAACCTTCCGTGGTCAGCATTCAATACTCAGCTCCATGTCTTGAATAGTCGGTTGATGTTCAAATACTTCTGTGGTCAGCATTCAATACTCAGGTCCATGTCTTGAATAATCGGTTGATGTTGCTTGTACACTGCTGTATTTGGGTATGCATGTGTGTACGACGTGCAATAGGCTGGGTCTATCTATCGTCCTTATCCTAAATATATGGCGGCCACAGCATCTCGTTTGGCATATAAAAAGAATTATCCCCTACCCAACGTGCATAAAACGGTACAAACAAACACGCCAAAATAAGAGAAACCATTGTAAACACATCCAACGTTAACGTTCTAAAGATCCGAACAATCTCTGCAAGTTCAAAGTTCATCCTGGCATCCTTACTTGGAACGATAGCGCTGATAGCAAAATGCTCTGCAGAAGATCAAAGTGGCCATGATGTCCACGTTAAGACCGACGCCCACCCCATTACATACCCAACTAGTTAGCAAGGGGTGAACCCCCCCAAACTAGTGTACCAGATAATCTTATTAACACATGCCAACCAGGGCCTCCAACAGGATGGCTCTCCATTTTCTCAGACCTCGATGCTGTAAAAGCACACATGCACGTCCAACACAAACTAGGTCCTAAATCAAAAAAGGTTTCAAACCATCAGTCCACAAAGGGCTACACAAAATACCAAGAACTGATCAAGGAAGGCAATTCGAGAAAGAAATAATTAACTTATTTTGGAAAAATGCAAGCGTCAACTCTGGAAAAAAGAAGAATGTCATGCTCTGCCGCACAGATTTGTATACAACCAACAACGTGCCGCTCAGTGCAACCATATAGGACGCCACCAATCTGCCCCACCTGCCAAGAGCTAGCTGTACGGCACCTACCACATGCTGTCAGGCTGCAGTCCCCTAAAAATTAGAATGGTTGTGAATAGGCATAACGCTGTTGGACAAATGATTCTAATTTCTAGGTGTGAATTAACGGTGTGAATTAACAAGGTAAACAGCAGGGCCTGTCTGCTAATACAAGCAGACATTGGGAGTCGTGCATCAATGGTACAACAAGGCATTATACACCCTTCTGAGGAGACATAGGTAGGGATTCCAACCTGGTTCTTACCTTCCAATCTCAATGCAACAGTGGCGGAGATTTAGCAAGCCAGATGCAATATCAGTTACTCCGACCCGGATACCACGCCCCAAACAAAACCCAACAAACACGCATTAACTAGGTCTGCCAATAATGCAAGAAGAGCTAGTTCATATTAACCTAGCAGATGGCCCTGCCAATCCATATCCCCTGGCTATGAAATAAACCAAGAGGCACACAAACGCGATACACATATGATGGAAATTATTTAGTGTGTAGACACTTCCCCTACCCAACAAGCAGAAATTTTACCTAACAAACAGAAATTGTAAAAGGCACGAGAACAACACAAGCTGCTAATGCCTCACTTACTCGGACACAAAACCCTCCACACCATCCTGCTAGGAGCAACAGGCACCATCTACAACAGCCACACAAGGAGCCCACTCCACAGCCTCGAAGTTACTGGTCTACATGCTACAGCCTCGCAGCACTGATGAAAAACTTAAGCCTACATGCAATAAAATCCGCAACAAAAATCATACCAATGAGACGAGACATTGAACACAACCCCCTAAATGTCTATACAATCCTGGTGGTCTACAGGCCTCTGCCTCCCAATCACCTGATCTCACTGAAGAGCTCATCCTCTTTATATTCTCCAGGTAGGATGTTGTGTGTCTCTGCATCCGTTGGTGCCACCACCAGTGGTGCTGAATACAAAGGAGCATTCTTTCCCAATTATGCTGATTGTGTTAATACTATCTGCATTCTTTTTCTTTCCATACTATCTTTTTATGGAGTTTAAGGTAACCTTTTCTGGTAGTTTATATGCTCCTACACAAGAATCCAGCGTGCATTGGTTCAAATATATTGTGTTTTCTCTCATTCAACTCTTGAAACTCGGTAGCCCTCTACCTGTTTCTGCGGTGGACTAATTATAATATGCCCTGAGACCTTGTCTCCTAGTTTGCATTTATGATTTTTTGTATTTTACTCATAAAATTATGGCATGGTTTTGTCCCCTGGTATATGTAAAGCCTTCATTAAACGATCAGATCTGTTACATTTCAAAAATCAACAGCATTTGTTACAATTCACCTGTCTCTGCTCCAGAAATATTTGCCAACAAGCATTGTGTTCTCACTAGATCTACACAAAAACGATCAATCACCATAGAAACCACTACAAATGCAGCCTCCAAATCAAAAAGTTTAGAAACGCCGTGAAAACGAATGGGGCAGTCTTTAATTTGCTTCAGTTTCAATCAGAGCAACTTAAGGTGAATCACATAGCGTCACGTGTTCTATGTGTTCTCACTGGAAATGCATTCATCAACAGCAATGCTAACAGGTTGCGGTAAGGGTATAAGTGGCCAGCCAGTTGTTCAAGGTGCGTGGAACTAGTTTTAGGTAACTTGTACTAGTCGTTTTTGCATGGACCTGCAAAAGATGGAAAAGGTGACTGGTGTTTAGTCCTCAAAAGCAAGATGTACCAAGCATGCGCGTATCCAAGGAGAGATATTTAAAACACGGCTCAATACGATCTGAATCGTATAACAGCAAAATTGCATCACATTTCTTTGCACAAAGCTTGACGTGACAAAGCCTGATGATGCTTGACATGCTTATTTGATTTGCTACACGGATTAGAGGTTTTACCGCCTGTGGGTTTAAACTTTTGCTGATGCTTCTTGTTCTTGTCCTTGTTTGCTTGCACACACCTGCTGAGCAGGCCTCAAGGTTCTCTTTGACGCACACTGCCTCACACCTGTAGGATTTAACACCGCATTTAAAAGGGCAGAGCTCTGTAGTAAAATGCTGGTAGTGGCAACACAGCAGCATGATATAGAGTACTGAGGCAGTGCGAGGCTTGCTTCAATAGCATGCCAGGCAGCATTTGCACAGTCAGGCCGCCATTGCAAAATGCGTTACAATCAGGCTGCCTTAGCAAAACGCATTACAGTCAGGCAGCATTTGTAGGGTTGGACAGATATCTCTATATAACCATAGATGTCTCTATATAACCATACCCAATGACATACCTATATATACAGTGTATCGACGGACTTTTGGCAGGGAAATTACCACATACGGTTACATATGGTGTATATAGACAATTCTGGCCAACCCTAAGCACTTGTAAAACACACCACAGTCAGGCAGGGTTTGGTGCTTGAAGGAATGTGCAAAAAGACTGTTGTGCAAAAAAATTCAACGTTCACATCCAAAGCCCCAGCATGCCTTCTTTGCAATTTGGCGCACTGAAACAGCACCTCAATGCAGCATTTAGCATAGGTGTAGTAAAACACCCTCAAGGGAAAACAGGCTCCCCTTTTTCACTCACTTTGAAGAGTACTGGCGCGCCCCTGCACAGCACACGTCCCCTTTCTCTTCCTGCCCACACTGACACAAAGTAGCTGCGGCTGCATTTTTCCCGTATGCGATCTTTTCTTTGTGTGAATTCCAGATGCTGTCTAGACTCTCCTGCTTCTTATCCTTCCAGCTGTTCCCTTCTTTCTTGTCCCCGTCCTTGTCCTCACCCTCCTCTTTTTTTTGTTCCTCACTGCTCTGTTCCTCCTGTCTGTCCTGGCTCATCGCATCCGGCAAACTGATGCGCACGTCACTGGAAGCGCTTGAGCTACTACTGCTGCTGCTGCTACTACCCTTGCTAGCCTTGCTGCTCCAGTCTCTGAGTTGGCTGCTGTAGTCCATTCCTCCATTGCTCATTTGCTTGGCTGCCTCTTGGATGAAGGGGGCCAGTTCAGAGGCGGAACTGAGTAGCTGTGTAGGCAGCAAAATATGTACCAGATGATGGAAGGCAACTGCCATAGTGTGAGGAGCAATTACTATGGCAGGGAGCAAGGTTTCTGGGAACGAGAAGTGAGATCATGCTACCTTGATGTACACTTTTCCGTGGAGATTATTCGCCACCCGATTTAACAAAAAAAGTCCCGATCTACAGCGTGCCAGAAGGTACACGTACGTATGGGACATTATTTGATTCAACATCACTCACCATCTTTGAGGCGCCCTGCATAATCTCTAGGAAGCGCAGTGCAACGTCAAACGAAATGGCAGGGATTTCGTGCCAGTCCTCGTCCAGCCACGCGTCCAGGGCAGACTGATCTTCCTCTGACGCATCCTGCTTGCTGGAGCCTCCGTTTCCTGTACTCCTTCCAGAGGGCTGGAAAGCACGTGAAGAGGAATCTCCCTGATATTGAGGAATAAGGGTGGTATAAATTTAAGAAGAGGGACATTCGTTGGAATAGTTTACAGGCTTAGTGTGCCAAATTGGCAAACGTAGCAAGAAGCTTTAACCGTTGAGGTTTATATCGGAGGTCTTACATCCTATTGGCAAGCCAGCGCGTTTGCTTGCCAATAGGATGTAAGACCTCCGATATATAACCTCAACATTAACGTGCATGCATCTGTATGTCCTTGTCACCACATGCAACCTCACAAGCACAACAAATAAAAACATGTTCACCTGTCGAGAGTAAAAATCATCCAGGGCATCCTCTCGATTTGTGCCTGGTGGGTATTCGACAACCTGTGAGAAAGATCCAGAATAACACTGCGGATGGTGTAAACACTGCTGGCATGGATTAAAAGCCAGGAGAAGCAAACAACCGCACAATCATACACAGATTGCAAAAAAGAAGGGACTGGCATTGGATGCAGTTTGTTGACAAAGCCCGTCATAATGCTGAATGTAAGTTCAAAACAAGCAGGCCCGCAGATGGAAGTCTACTACTCCATCTACATCACCTCCACATCGTCTTTGGTTAGGCCCATTTTTGCCAGCTCGTCTAAAACATCTTGTGGGAGCTCCTGTTTCAAACGTCTGCAAGCAGGGCATGCAGGGGAGCCATTTGCAACATAGGGATGCGACCTGCTACTCAAAACGGTGATCTCTTTGAAGTTGTTGGCTTGCATCTGCTTATAAAACAGAGTTGCTGTCAGTCCGTTAAACTCTTTGTTGCTGTATTTGCATACCCAGACAACCTCTTCAACGCTAGCTTCAGCTTTTTTACAACAGCAAATGAGCTGCTTTCTTTCAGACATCCAGCTGGTTTATTCCATTTTCAACACGTTCTTGCTAATGCTTGTTCTGGGATCTCAGATCTCAGACCGCTGACCAGAATAAGGCTTCTCAGTATATGGTGCCAGCAAGAGCATGACAAGCACTACGCACCTTCCCCCCCAGCGCCGCACATCGCCCCCTCCCAAATCAAGCTTAACCGGCCGGTCGTAATCCAGTGCCTGGGTGTGTATGTGTATGTGTATGTGTGTGTGCGTGTGTGTGCGTGCGTGTGTGCGTGTGTGTGTGTATGTGTGTGTGTGTGTGTGTGTATGTGTGTGTTTGGGGCCAAGTAGTTTTCACAATAAAAAACGTTCTTGAGGAAAAGGCATTCGTATACATACCCCGTCATGCTTGTAATTCAGTTGCCCATTCAGCACCACACCCAGATCAGAGCTGCCTGCTCTTTGGGCTTGCCCTTGAGGGCCACCCTTGGAGGGGGAGGGATCTTCCTCCTCCTCCTCCATTTGTGTGCTGGCCTGCTGCATCTGCCTCGCCGCTTGGCCGGCGTCCCTGGCTGCTTGCTCAGCACGCTGCAGACAGACACACAGGAAGACGCATTAATCATCAAAAAAAGCACAAGAAAAGGCGGTCACTTTATGTTGCAAGCCACATTTTCATAATAAAAAACACATGAAAAGGCGGTCACTTTATGTTGCAAGCCACATTTTCATTAAAAAAACACAAGAAAAGGCGGTCACTTTATGTTGCAAGCCACATAACTATTCCTCCTCAAGTAATTATAATTACCTCTGCAGCACCCCCGTCGTAAGAGTCCACACCCACAATCCCGCTAGTAAAGGCTGGATCTGTGCACCTGAGCATGCATACAAAGCATTCAGGAACCGTCTCGCATCATGAAAACTGTATTTGATTTGCATCGAATCAGCCCCGGGATGAGGTCCACCTGTCACATGGAACGCTTTGCATACAATTCGTGGCAAAGGCTCTGAACATCAATGTCGAACAAGACCGGTAATTCAGTACTGTCTCACTAAAAGCTCTCCCTTGTTCTCAGACACTTTGCCACGGCACCCATGCTCATCAAAACATTGAGTGCCCTAATAACTCTTTTCTGGTGATGGTAGGCTACTACGCGCTTAACCAGCGTTTACCTTTCTATTCTATACTGCCTCCTCTTTCAACCGCCCATGCTAACGGAAATTTTCTACCCGCAGGGTCTTTCACGCTCCTGCTAAACTGCTTGCCAAAAAAAGGGCAAGTGTTAGATATCACAGCTTTTGGCGAACAAACCTATTTCCCTGTTTATTTATATAGCTGCTCCAGGACCACTCACCAAAGGGAAGGCGTGCCCCATTTGCTGTCCAGAAAAAGTGGTGTGCATGGGTTGGCTGGGAGCTCCACCCCTCTGCCACAAGCAAGGAGGTCAAGCTATTAATGAAACAGCAATTTGTGAGGTGCTGGACACTTTTAGAAAAAGTGGTGTGCAGTGTGCAGGGGTTGGCTGGGAGCTCCACCCCTCTGCCACAAGCAAGGAGGTCAAGCTATTAATGAAACAGCAACTTGTGAGGTGCTGGACACTTTTATAGAAAGTGGTGTGCAGTGTGCAGGGGTTGGCTGGGAGCTCCACCCCTCTGCCACAAGCAAGGAGGTCAAGCAATTAATGAAACAGCAATTTGTGAGGTGCTGGACACTTTTAGAAAAAGTGGTGTGCAGGGGTCGGCTGGGACCTCCACCCCCTCTGCCACAAGCAAGGAGGTCAAGATATCAATGAAACAGCAATT
>Ga0307945_1000727_pt1:17500-23781 | contig 23781 bp, 21 predicted proteins | sample OrgLakmetagen228_FD_201818 | JGI IMG/M metagenome (GOLD analysis project Ga0307945, IMG submission 201818) | Saline water microbial communities from Organic Lake, Antarctica - #228 | ecosystem: Environmental > Aquatic > Non-marine Saline and Alkaline > Saline | place: Antarctica...
TGAAGGCGCTCAAAAGGGATTGAAGGCGCTTATAAGGCATGCAGGCTGCCCCTGCTGCTTATCAAACGTACTACGCACGTACGCGCGTGCGCTCGTGGTCACATGCGTACCCTTTAAATGGCACGCTTGCTGCTCAAGCACTCACAGGAGAAGCACTGAAGGAGTTCAAGGACATGCAGGCTGCCACTGCAGCCGAGCTGGAGGCCAAGAGGAGGAACATCCCTAAGCAAAGCGCGACCTACAATTTGGACACCGTGAGTCAGCACGCGTGTGTGTGTGTGCGTGTGTGTGTTGTGTGTGTGTTTATGTGTGTGTGCGTGTGTGTGTTGTGTGTGTGTGCGTGTGCGTGTGCGTGTGCGTGTGCGCGTGTGCGTGTGTATGTGTGTGTGTGTGTGTGTGACAAAGGCAGTTTATGATTTGCCTCCTCAAAACAAAACAGCCCTACTGTCCTGTAAATCCTTTCTCGTCTTTGTTTTAATTTTGGCTGTTTACGAGCAATCAAGAGTCGTAACAGCAACTGTTGAGTTTAATGTGATGAACTCCAGTTCTTGCAGAGCAGCAGAACTGTCAATGTCGCTCTTGTTTTCTTGTTTATGTTTCCCCTCTCTTCCTCTCTCTACTTCCATGGTGTTTAACCACAAGTTTCTAGCCCCTTTCTAGCCCTATTCCTACCAAGACACTTTGTGTAGGTATCTATTATTTCACTAACCTTTCTGAAAGCGTGTATAGCCTTTTCAACTTTTGCTCGAGGCAAGCAAGCTGCGTGCTTTTTCGTTTTGTGTAATAAAACCAAAAAAACAGCGGAAGGAGCTAGACATTGCCTGTATTTCCCCGTTTTAATGTGAAAGAGTACCTTCACTCCTCATTTGCCCATATGTAGGGCTGGCCAAAACCATACTTACATACGTATATACGGTGTATAAACGGTATTTTTAGCAGGGGAATTACCAGAGGGGGTTGACGGAGGACTGAAAAGGAGGTATTTATGAAATGTGAATTGAGTATGTGCCCCGGAGCTTGCAGTTTTATAACTCAGTACCCAGAGGTAGCTTTTGGGAACACTTGAGCTTGTAAACTACAAGTAGCGGGGCACACGTCTAATTGCCCACGGCGTGCACCCTATTTTTCACCACCATTCTCTCATATCTCACCACCCCACTGACCTAATTTGTGTCATTTATATATGAATCGTCGACAATTCAATAAAGAATATCATTGCAACAAGAATGGGGCAAAACGGAGAAGTACTTGGCCAGATACCCCATTTTGGCCCATTTCCCTTGGAGAAAATCAGCAAAAAGGGTGCCAAAAAGGTGGAAAATCAACCTTCGCCAAATATACTTTTCAAACCCCAGGATGTTTTGGTATTATAAAGGGAGTCCTCCAGTGTGTTTGTTATGGGATGAAAAGAGGCCCTGGTTGGGGCGTGGTGGCCTGTAATGTGGAAACTCAGTGCCAACATTTGAACTGGATTTCTGTCCAGACCACTGGGGTGGTCCTTTTGGCCCCAGACTTCATGAACCATCTAGTCGTATCATTCAAACATGGTTTGCATCAAAAAAGTCACATTCCAGGACATTTGCTCAGTTGACCCCCTCTGGGGAATTACATACATACGGTCATATACGATGTGCATATACGGTTAGGACAACCCTACTCATTTGCAACGTGATCCCTTGTTGTCACCACCAACAAAACACCCGTTAGCCTCAGAAGTATATGAGTAGGGTTGGCCAGAACCATATATATACAGTTTATATACGGCATTTTTGGCAGGGAAATCATGTAATATATAATATATACGGTCATATACGGCGTATATACGGTTCTGGCCAACCCTATATATGAGTCTGACACATGTCCTCGTGCACATACAAGCATACAACTACTCGTACACAAACGTTACACACACGTACGCAATGTGTCGTTGCTAACGCACATACAGACACACATACACACGTACGCAATGTGTCGTTGCTAACGCACATACTGACACACACACGTACGCAATGTGTCGTTGCTAACAAGCATACTGACACACACATGTACACAATGTATCGTTGCTAACAAACATACTGACACACACACATACGCAATGTGTCGTTGCTAAGACACATACTGATTAACACACACATTCACATACACGTACGCAATGTATCGTTGTTATTAAACATGCTGACACACACATACGCTATGTGTCGTTGCTAACACACATACTGACCCACCCACGCAGACACACACGTACGCAATGTGTCGTTGCTCACACACATACTGACACACACACATACGCAATGTGTCGTTGCTAACAAACATACTGACCCACCTACGCAGACACACACGTACGCAATGTGTTGTTGCTCACACACATACTGACACACACACGTATGACAGTGTTTCTTTTTTCGAGAAATTGACGTCTTCCGACGTTAAACATATCCTTTTTGGCGTTGGGCAAAGACGTTAAGTGAGCATTTGGGGCTTCAGGGGACTCCCCGGCAAAATCACCCGTGGGCCCTTTGAGGGCCATCCGAGGGTCGAAATTTGGCCTGGAATCGAAAAATTTTCTCAAAAATTCAAGTTGTTTTAAAATGAGCGATGAGAATGCGCGCAAAAGGGCAAAAAATAATCAGAGTGGTGGAGCATACTTGAAAGGGTGTATGGCAGCACCTGCCCCATGCAGCCTGCATGGCTTAAGCTGGCACCTACAGATTACACAATAGCCATACACAGTGAGACAGCAGGGCAGACGCAGCAGCCATGGTTCAATAAGTGGCTGTCAGATGGGGGTATGGATGCTGCGCAGTTATATTGGTGTTGGACCCGTTTCCGGACGTTAAAGGGTTCATATATGCTTAATTTGTTGTTTTAGGGCCATGCCTGAAACATTTATAATACCACGTGCACGAACAATGCTGGGAGGCTGCAGGCCTCCCAGCGGGCTGGGCATAAAGGGTGAAAGACGTTAAGCAAAGGTTTTCAGAATGGCAAAATCTGGCCGTGATGTTAAACAAAGGTTATTCAAAATCGAAAAAAGAAACACTGACGTACGCAATGTGTCGTTGCTAACAAACATATTGACACACACACACGTGCGCAGTGTGTCGTTGCCAACACACATACTGACCCACGCACACACACACACACGTGCGCAATGTGTCGTTGCCAACACACATACTGACCCACGCACACACACACGTACGCAATGTGTCGTTGCTCACACACATACTGACACACACACGTACGCAATGTCATTGCTAACAAACATACTAACACACACTCACTAACACTCGTACGCAATGTGTCGTTGCTAACACGCACACACATACTGACACACACACACACACATACGCAATGTGCCGTTGCTAGCACGCATACTGTGATCTACACTTGAGCCACGCTCACACGCACCGCCTGCTACCATCCTCACCAGCAGTACCTGCTCACTCGTTTTGTCGCTTTGCTTTTAAACACGCGCAGCAAATGCTCCAAGCAGAGTTTATGGTGGCCCAGGGGATGCACCTGCCGGACCAGGTGCGTGAGGAGAAAGTTGGCAGGATAGGCTTTAAAATGGGGAGGAAGATCATAATCACGTCTGTCAGGCCAAGCGTGGGCGGCAATCATACAAAGCAGGCTCAGAAAGTTGGCAGAAATGTAGTTGCCAGACCAGGTATGTAAGCGTAAAGTTGACAGAACAGGCTTTAAAATGACCAGGTGCGTGAGGAGAAAGTTGGCAGAATAGGCTTAAAATGAAGGGAAATCTTGCTCACGTCTGTCAGGCCAAGCGTGGGCGGCAATCATACATAGCAGGCTCAGAAAGTTGGCAGAAATGTAGTTGCCCAGTCAGGTATGTGAGCGTAAAGTTGACAGAAGAGGCTTTCAAAATTGGGTGTCTTGCCACCTCTTGCCACCTCTTGCCGCTTCTGCCAGGCCAATTATTGAGCTTGTGCAGACGACATGATTTGGAACTTTCGGTGTAGGGAAGGGCATCATGCCATGCTGGTGGAATCTAGGTGACCCACATGTGAGGAATGCAGAAGGAATGGGCTGTAGTAGCGCAGGAAGCATCAGTTCGAACAAGTAACAAAAGTAGGGAACGACAGGAGACCAGACCTTTTACACTTAGGGTTGGCCAGAACCATATATACAGGATTGGCCAGAACCGTATATATGCACCGTATATGACCGTATATCTGGTGATTTCCCTGCCAAATATACCGTATACACACCGTATATATATGGTTCTGGCCAACCCTACATATATATATATACACAGTGTATATACGGTATTTTTGGCAGGGAAATCACCAAATATACGGTCATATACGGTGCATATATACGGTTCTGGCCAACTCTATGTATACTGCTCACCTAGCGTTGTGCGTGATTCAAAAGATGGTACAGAAAGGAGGAGTAGGTAGAGGCAGGAATGCACTGATGACTCGGACAATCAGTAGTTAGTTAACGTGCGACAATCAGTATTTAGTTAATACTTAGCAGTGACGGTGATTTGATCTGACAGTGTCTCTCTTGGCTCAAAGTGGGAAATACAAGGAGCAGGTATGAGGAGTGAGCGTGTGAAGCCAAAGAGTGTGAAGCCAAAGAGTGTGAAGTAAGAGTGTGAAGTAAGAGTGTGAAGCCAAAGAGTGTGACGTAAGAGTGTGAAGCCAAAGAGTGTGAAGTAAGATTGTTATGCCAAAGAGTGTGAAGTAAGAGTGTGAAGCCAAAGAGTGTGACGTGTGAGTGTTTCACCCTTGAATAGCGACTGGACAGCTTGTGAAGGATGCGGATGACAAGGGAGTCATAGCGCAAAGAAGAATGCATTTGACAAAGCAGCTGACCAGAAAGAAATGAAATTTCCACCAGGCAACATTTACAACGCTTGGGGAAAAACAAGTAATAGATAGGCACAGTAAACCTGCATTGCCTTAGACGGGCTAAGCCTACACTGGCTATGACGATTAATGGCCGTGTGCTTGTGTGTGTGTGTGTATGTGTGTGTGTAAGAACAGAGGTGTGTGTGTGTGTGTAAGAACAGGGGTGAAAGATGCAACAATCAAGAAGTCAGACAAAACGCAAGGAGTCATGCCCAATCCAGGAAGTGTAGAGGAATGGAAAGGTAAACAAAGTGTCTTTCTCGTCACTCAAGCACAAGAAGCTTCTGCAATGCGTGTGTGTGTGTGCGTGCGTGCGTGCGTGCATGCGTGCGTGTGTGCGCGTGGTTGTGTGTGTGTGTGTGTCTGTGTGTGCGTCTAAAATGCTTGATTAGGCAGAGCAATCTCCTCCCACGCAAAAGGAGAAGGAACGCTCCATGGGAAAGCCAATGAGAGGTCAAAGCAGCAGAGCCTGCACAGGGGTTGGCCGGAACACACATATACACCATATATTACCGTATATTTGGCGATTTCCCTGCCAAAAATAACGTATATATGTATGGTTCTGGCCAATCCTAACCCTGCACTATCATGATAAGTTTATACTTCAGTGTGAATGACAAAGGCATTCCACCTGGGATGGCTGCTCAACCTATGCGAACGAGGTAAACCTCGGAACTCAAAACCGATTAGTAAATAGGGACTATGATGCTAGCATATTATAACAGCCTTAATACACACACAACAACACTCACGCACACATACACACACACGCACACATTCACACACACACACACACACACATGTGCGTACGCACAAATGTACACAACCCATAGGATGCCTTCCCCTTCTCCAAGATGATGCATGATGATGATTGGCGTTTTTCTCCAATGCTGCCCCAAAGGACCAAAGGCCTGCATCGGCTACCCTCTGATATGTCTGACATGGGTGAGCAGCTAGGTATGTGTGTGTGTGTGTGTGCGCGTGCGCGTAAGTGAGTGAGTACAAATCCATGAGGTTGTGCGCCTGTGTTTTGTGCCAGGGACAGTCATTTTGGCAAAAAGCAGGGTACAGTGTAGACGTCGCTTCCCCTGGCCCCAAAACCCACATCCACAATCGACACACCACATATAAGTAGGGTTGGCCAAAACCGTGTATATACACCGTATATGACCGTGTATTTGGATTTCTCTGCCAAAAAATACCGTATATACAGTTATACACCGTATATGGTTCTGGCCAACCCAGCATGCTAGCAATATACATGCACGTGCTAACACACACATACACGCAAACACACACAGACACACACACACGCACACACATACACAAACACACACAAACACGCACACGCAAACACACTCAATACACAAACTGCTCACACGTTCAGAGGCCACAGCACCAGACATC
>Ga0307945_1000728_pt1 | contig 23780 bp, 17 predicted proteins | sample OrgLakmetagen228_FD_201818 | JGI IMG/M metagenome (GOLD analysis project Ga0307945, IMG submission 201818) | Saline water microbial communities from Organic Lake, Antarctica - #228 | ecosystem: Environmental > Aquatic > Non-marine Saline and Alkaline > Saline | place: Antarctica: Organic Lake...
TTATGGCACCAGCATCGCCACGTGCAGTGGGACGTTCTTGGCTTGGGTTAAAAGCTTGGTTGCTTATGGCACTAGCATCGCCGCGTGCAGTGGGACATTTTTGGCTTGGATTTAAAATCTTGGTTGCGTTTGGCACCAGCATCGCCACGTGCAGTGGGACGTTCTTGGCTTGGGTTAAATGCTTGGTTGCTTATGGCAGTAATATAGAGTGTTTTAGGCAGAGAGGGAGACTCTTGTTGGCAGGCACTCAAAAACGGATCAGGCAGGCATGAAAAACGTCTGCATCCCCACGGACATGCGTGCAGCAATTAGTTCCAAATTATGCAGGTACTTGCCTGATCAGCGACCAGCTGCTCTGTTGCAGTTAGTGCTGCATATAGGGCTAGTGATACTTGTCTGGTTACCTTAACCGGTTCACTTTACGGCAAGTTTGAACAAATACGTTATTTAACTGGTACTCTCTGGCTAAAATCACTTTAGGCCGTAGGTAAAGGCTACAACTGGATGCTTGCTTGGTTACCCCTAAAACCTGCATGCCTACATTAGGCTAGAACCATGTTAAAACTTCAAGGTTGACCTTGCAAAGGCTTCCATTCGTTCAACGTATGTAACGGATTGCCCTAGGTGGTCCTCGTTTCGGCTGCTGTTCTTCCCCGCTACATTACAGGCTGGCCCTTTGTAAGCGCACCTGGCTCTCTTGCCGGACTTGGGCTGGACATCTGTCGTGCTTCGCATCAGCACCGACTGTTTGCAGTACTTCTCGTACATAGGTCTGAAGGGAACACAGTAATAAGGTTGGTAGACAGGTTTTAACCCGAAGAGCAGCTCTTTCGAAGTACGAATACATCGTGCAAAAGTGAGGGTGTGCGTTGCAAGGTACGTGCAAGCTTCTATAAAAGCAGAGATTTGTTTCAAGGTACACAAAATGATGCAACCTAGAGGCAAAACAAGTTTTCTGGCCATGTGCTATTCAGTGGGCAAAGAGTTCAGTCAATACCGCGATTCAAAGTGTTACGGGTAACAATTGGTCAGATGCTCGCTTGCAAGCACATCTAGTCTAACACAGTTTACCACACCTGCAAGTGCTGAACATCTTCTCCGGGATGGTTGCGTGTGCGTAGTCCACCTCAACGAACTGTTCTTTTTTTGGCTCCTCTTCTTTTTTGGAGCTCTGGAAGAGCTGCGCGTTGCAGAATGTGTCGCAGACGAGAGGAACTGGTGCTTTGCGAACTACTGGGTGCGCAAGGCCCAAAAAATTGGCAGGCAGGTGCAGACCAGATTTTTAATGTCTGTTGTGCACTTTCTTTGACCACTTAAGTAGTGTTGTGGAGTGACACCAGTTCCCCATGATCAAAGGTACCTTTTGCTGCTTGGGGCCTGATGCCTTCCCGCCTGCTTGTGGCTCCCTGGCTCGTTTGCTCATTATGTATTGTCAAAGTTGAACCGTCGTGTGCCTTACTTATAAAAAATATTGTTATTAGTTAGCTGTCAATTGAACTCGATTTTTCTGGAGTCTCGATAATCCTAATTACACCCTGGGTTTATGCCTCTGTACATAGGATGGGATGTGGGCACGCAGGTGGGATGTTGCACGCAGGAAGTCTCTTTCTCTGTACATCAGTGCATGCGTGTGAACGCTTGCATTTGCATTGTAAGGGAGTAGGGCAGCTTAGGATTATCATAAATGCTCAAGATTACTTTGCGCAGTGGTGTGAGAACAGAATGTAGCTAATCAGCAATAAAGGAATTCACGGTGCTTTCTTGTAGGACCACGAAACATCTCAACTAACGCTTCTTCCAGCTAAACCAGTACCCTGAAACTCCGCCACGCGTAGGGCGTGAAGGCGTTGGTGTATAATTCGGACACGAAAGAAATCATCGGCAGAGGAGTTTCCTCCTTTGGCTTGCTGCCAACGAGTGTGAAGGGGCGAGCGGAGCAAGAACCCTCTTGGTGGATAAAGGTAATCTGAAGAAACAAGTGACTTGTTACTGCTTTGCATCGCACGTTAGAAAACTTGTTGGCATACATTATTTAATTGCAATTTCTGGCTGGTACAAAGTTGCCTTAGGCTAAACGCTCTAGGCTAAACGCCCAAAACTAGTCTTTGTGACCTATTTGATGCATTCTTAATTTGCACCTTCAGCAAATGGGCAACAAGCTGTGTGCGCAACTCATTGCAGGCGCAAACTTTGAATTTCATTTCTTACCGCACTTGTCCTGCTTGTCCTATTCTGCTTGGCAATAAGTAGGCACTCCTGCACTTGTAGCTCTTGTTGACAAGAGTTTGTACACCTTTTTCCTGATATATTCTCCCGTGGTAACCCGTAGGGTTGGCCAGAATTGTATATATATGCACCGTATATGACCTTATATTCGGTGATTTCCTGCCAAAAATACCGTATACCTATATACCGTATATATAAGGTAAGGTAAGGTAAGGTAAGGTAAGGTTACATCGCTATATATGCCTCTGGAGGGCATCTGAGCGGAAGCTTGGGAAAAAGCCTGTAACCAAACCAAAGAAAACGCTAGAAAAATCAAGGGAACAGGGCTAGGCACTTAGATACAAAAGAGGCAACACCAAAAATATCAGATACCGTATATATAAGGCTCTGGCCAACCCTACCCATAAGACATACATTCGTAACGTTTACGCTATTATGGACTCACCATGACCCCAAAAGCAAATTTGTTTTCACAGAATATGCAGTTTTGCCCGCGTAATCATACAAAGATTGTTCAAGGCACTTGTTTACTACCAGATTTTGACTGTCTTCAGCTTCTAATTCTTGCAATGCTGGCTTTACTTGAATTGCTATAAGGGAGGCATTGAAGCAACCCAGCAGGCGCTGCAGGCTTTGGATAATGAAGTCAGGAATAATGAAGTGAAGGGCATCGGCGTCTCTGGACAGCAGCATGGGATGGTGGTCTTGGACGCAAACAAACAGGTGTGTGTGAGGGGGGAGTTGGAGTGAAGGTGAAGGTGAGGTAGGGGTAGGGGTGGGGATGTGTGTGTGTGTGTGTGTGTGTGTGTGCACTGCTTCAACGCGCAAGTGTTGGAAGCAAGTGCCAAAGAAAAAGAAGTGTGCTTGCTTTACTTAACTCATGTCGCCAAAACAATATTGACAATTACTCAATTGTACTGGCTGCTTAGACAAAAACAAAGGTGGGGGTGGGGAAAGGGCTGGGAGGGGTGCATGGCACGACATGCACTTGGGGGACCAATTTTCCTCCCTATAGGCTGTCAAGTATGTAGGGTTGGCCAGAACCGTACATATACACCGTATATATACCCCGCATATTTGGTGATTTCCCTACCAAAAATACCGTATATTCACCGTATATCTATGGGTCTGGCCAACCCTACAAGTATGCAAAGCTGATTTTTGTCACGCCTCTTCTCAATTTAGCTCTGGAAGGAAGAACAGCGTGAGATCTTTGGGCAATGGATATGGTCATAGGAAAAACAGCGTGATCTTTGGGCAATGGATATGGTCATGGGAAGATTCTAGCAGTAACTCTGTAATTGGAATTGTTTTGGAGTCCACATCCATAGCTCATACATGAACTGTCGTAGTCTTGTCCACCCCGACTTCATTGGGAATGTGCCGCAATAAAGAAATGTGCGGTGTGCGTTCCGCCATTTCTCAAAGTCCATTACATGTGTGTGTGTGTGTGTGTGTGTGTTTGTGCATGCCTCATGCCTCACGCAGCGTCAGACAAGTGTGGTGACACACACACGCACACACACATACAGACACACACACACGCGCGCGCACACACACACACAATTATGTGTTAAATAATCTCGCCCATGATGCCAACGAGCTGCGCAACTCTGAGCACATGCATTTCAACCAGCGTCCTGCTCTTACCTTCAGGTGCTTCGCCCTGCTAAGCTGTGGTGTGACGTGGAGGCAGGTGTGTGTGTTATTTTGTAGCCTCTTTCATCTCGTACGCATGATGTGCACATGATTCTTTGCATGCGCAGCACTTGGTGTTCGTGCATTTGCTCATGCGCCGCACTTGCTCATGTTACATCTGGTATGAGTAGATAAAAGTAAAGAACAAAAACTACGCAGGCAGTGAAAACCACTCCCCACATTGAACAAGGAAAAGTAACCTCTTTGGCACTGGGAACCGTAAAGCTCCTCCACCAAAAGAATAAGAGAAGGATCAATGGGGATCAGGAGGGTTGCATGCTTGACCTGAAACCGGCTCCTGATGAGAGATGATAATAGTAATGGAAGGCCGAGTAGATACCTGAGCATTATTTCAAGAATGTTTTGCATTCTTGCGTGTTCCTGTAAATGCATATTGTGTGTGTACCAGGTGTGCTTAAAGGCTGCCTCAGTCTGACGATGAACCCCTTTTGTAGTACACACAGATATAGATTTGCAGATATAGACGCTCTCTCACAACAACTGAGTGCACACATACGCATATATATACACTTACGCACAAACGTACACATACGTATAGACACACAAACACACACACACGCACACACACACACACACACACACGCAGCGGCCGAGGCAGCACAGCTGTCAGCAGCTCATGGGCGCACCATTGTTCCTTCATTTACGGGAGCGAAGTATGTGTGAATGATGCACACCCAAACAGAGCCCCAGTAAATTATGCTGTTCAGGGGTTCTGAAACATACTGGTATTCTGCAGTCCATTGCGGGAGGTATAATTTATTACGGAAGCAACCTTGTCGCAAAAGAAAGTAGAAACACCTTGCCTTGCTTACATGAGCCGCAAAATAAATGCTCATATACAAGTAGTTATTATGCGGCGATCACTACACTTCGTGCCCGAAATTTGTTTGCCCGAATGTAGGCCTCGCTACAAACGTCAATGCTTCAAAGTGAAAAGTGCAAACTAAGAAGTACAAAAAAGTGCAAACTAAGAAGCCACGCTGTAAACGTCAGATGCTTCAACAACAGCTGCCTGTATTGCAGCAAATTGACGGACACAGCATGAGTGTTATTTGCATGGACAAAGCATGAGTGTCCTTTGCAAGGGTCTTTTTGGCTGCTATGGAAAGAAGCTTTCTCGGCACTAAACACTGTTTATTTTCTGGTTCATGCCAAGTTAGTGAGGCAAAGCCAGTAGGCTTTTGCGTAGCCTTCCCAACACTGAATGGCCCCATTCTCCTGAAGTGGGGAGCTGTTTTCTTTCCTTTGATACAAATGTAGCCTAGCGGCCGTATTGAGTGAGCTTGGGAATGTAGGATGAGGGATGAGTAGTTTGCACATTATGTATGCATGTTACATTCCAGGTTGTTGTGGCTGAAACGGCATGAGCCTGACGTATTTGCCAAGGTGAAGCACGTCATGCTGCCCCACGATTACGTCAACTTTTGGCTGTCAGGACGCATCGTTGCAGAGGTTGGTTCATCACATCGTTGCAGAGGCTGGTCCATATCAGATTCATATCGTTGCAGAGGTTGGTTCATTTCTGATTCGTATTGTTGCAGAGGCCCGTTCATCACATCATCATGTCGTTGCAGAGGTCGGTTCATATTGGAGGTGCATGTGCAAGAGAGAGACAAATTTGCACTTAATGTGTTTGTAAATCCCACGGCCGATCTGAGCAGTTATTAAGGTTGTTGCATAATTGTTCGTGAGCACACTAGGAAATATTTTCATTGTTTTCTGTGTAGGGTTGTTCAGGACCATGTGTATCAGTGCCGACCGACTTAAGTGTATCAGGCCAGTTTTTGTTATCATTGCCTGAGGTGAATTCATACTTTTTGATGCTGTATGCCTCTTTCTCGAATGCACCTGTTTTGTATTGGCTTGACTTGTTGTTTGCAAGGCAGAGATGCTGGCGGTATGACCCACTAAAATGCTCTAACCAATTACTGAGTCCGACGCACTAATTTGTGAAGCACCTCTTTGTGCCTGCCTGACTTTTGCTTGCAGAGCGGAGATGCCATCGGTATGGCCCACATAATTGCTCACACCAAAACACTGTGACCAAAGCACAATTTTAAAAGGCCCTGTTTTATGTGTGCTTAGCTCTGTCCTTGCAGAGCAGAGATGCTAGCGTTGTATATTACTAAAATGCTCACACCAAAACACTGCGACCAAAACACGGTTTTAAAATGTTTTTTATTTAGTTTAGTTTGGATTACAAAGGCCTCCAGCCTGGCATGGCTGCTCAATTTTTAGGTCCCAACAAATAAACCAATCAAAAAGATCGACAGCTGCACTAATAAATTTGTAAACTTCTGAGTTATGTCTGCTTAGCTCTGTCCTTGCAGAGCAGAGATGCTAGCGGTGTAAGTTACTAAAACGCTCACGCCAAACACGGCATTTAATGCACGATCATGAAATGGCCCTTTCAATCTCTGCTTAACTTTTGCTTGCAGAGCGGAGATGCCAGCGGCACCACCTACTACAATGTGCACACAAAGAAATGGGACCCTGCAGCAATGGCTCTGATTGATGACCGTTTGCATAATTGGGTGCCTGAGCTCATAGGCTCCAATGAGGTACGTATCAGAAAAATGGCTGAATATTCTTCTGGCATGATGGAAATGGACTGTAAGAAGAAAAGGAAGAAAATAATACACATATGTATATATATCGACAACAATAACATCATATGTATCGACAACAATAACATTAAAATGTGGAATGCAAGGAGCAGAACTTGCCTTTTGAGCTAGCTGCATGCTCACTGAAGAGAGTGGCACATGTGCCCGTGTGTGTGCGCGCGTGTGCGTATTTGTGTGGGCATGTGTGTGCGTATGTGTACGCATGTCAGTGTGTGTGTGTCATTGAGCCATTACACACTGACTGCATTCATCTGTAAACGCACGTGCCCGTTGCATATTTGGTCCATAGATTGTAGGCACTCCCTAGGGAATAGATTGTAGGCACTCCCTAGAACTCCCTAGAACTCCCTTGAGAATAGATTGTAGGCACTCCCTAGAGAATGGATTGTAGGCACTCCCTAGAACTCCCTAGAGAATAGATTGTAGGCACTCCCTAGAGAGATTGTAGGCACTCCCTAGAGAGATTGTAGGCACTCCCTAGAGAGATTGTAGGCACTCCCTAGATTGTAGGCACTCCCTAGAGAAAATGAGGACAAAAGCTCAGCCCCAGACTTGCTCTTGATAAAAACCTGTCCCAGATTGTCATTGGTTGAAAGTTGATTAAAAAACACGATGAATTTAATATACGTACCAGGCCTGCCCTCAAAGCTTGTTACGTTCACGGGTGTGATCTCACCTCCCTAAGATCTTTTTCTCACGAGATATTACAGGTGTGATATCACCTTACTCCCTATACCCTTTCTTTGTCACCTCTCTATACTCTTTTTCTCACGAGAGGTCACGGATGTGATCTCACCTCCCTCTAACCCTTTTTTCTGACCTCCCTATACCCATGTGTGTGCATATGTGTGTGTGTCAGTGTATGTGTCATTGAGCCATAACACACTGACTGCATTCATCTGTTACACAGCTGAGGATGAGTGCAAGCTAATCGCAGGTCGTTGGCACTCTCACTGAGGAGGCACTCTCCGGCCTGAGCCTGCCCTTAAACCTCACTGTACGAATTTACAAGACCTAACTGAATACAAGTCATTTGCAGGTCGTTGGCACTCTCACTGAGGAGGCACTTTCCGGCCTGGGCCTGCCCTTATACGTCGCTGCAGGTCGTTGGCACTCTCACTGAGGAGGCGAGCTCAGCCCTGGGCCTGCCTTCAAGCGTTATAGTTTCATCCGGCAGCGGGGACAATGCCATGAGCGCGCTGGGAGTGGGGTGCGTGGTGCGTACATGAGCAGCAACACTGTTGTGGTGTATGTGCGCGTGGTGTGTGTGTGTGTGCGTGTGTGTGTGTGTGCATGAGCGCGCTGGGAGTGGGGTGCGTGGTGCGTGCATGAGCAACAAAATTAAAAGCAACGTGGACTGATGTAGGCATAAGCCTCAGGCCTGCCTTCACACGTAATTGTTCCTTCCGGCAGTGGGGACAACACCATAAACGTTCTGGGAGTGGGGTGCGTGGTGCGTGCATGAGCAGCAACACTGTTGTGGTGTGTGTGTGCGCGTGGTGTGTGTGTGTGTGTGCGTGGTGTGTGTGTGTGCGTGTGTGTGTGTGTGTGTGTGTGTGTGTGCACGTGCGTGCACAATAAATGAGTCGGACACCTAGAGATCAACGCCATAGTCATGATGGGTGTGGGGTGCGTGGCGTGTGCATGAGTAGCAACACTGTTGTGGTGTTGTGGCACTTGTGCAGTTGTCAGCAAATAGGGCTGACATAGACGTGCGTGTTTCAGCGAAGGTACAGAGGCTGCCCATGTTTTGTACGCGTGTGCACATGTTCAGATGCATGGAGTTTGTAGGGTCGACACAACTTGCGCTCCAGTTAGTGAATACATTTTCTTTCTCATCGCGTGCGGTAAACATGATCCTACAGTTTTAGAGTTTTTGTGAATTCATTTTTATGCCTGATCACAGAATGCACACCTGTGCTACGCACTTTTTGTGTGTTACGCTTGCAATGATCAATGAGTGCACTTGCGATAGGAGAGTGAGTGCACTTTTGATGGACGCGTGTGTTTCGTGTGGATTATGATTTACTATGTCACACTTATGATTTATTATGTTACACATGTGAATTATTATGTTACTATGTTACATGTATGATTTATTATGTTATTATGTTACACTTATGATTTACTGTGTTACACTTATGCTTTATTATGTTACACATGATGTATTATGTCACTATGTTACACTTATGATTTATGATTAAGCGATAAGTGCAATTCAGCCTAGCAACCCAATTCACAACTTCCTCTTGCTCAACTAACCCTGCTCCTCTTCAATAGGCTGTACGTGCCTGCTGTTGAATTTTAAACGCATGATGATATCCCTACGCACTTTGAGCCCACTGCATGTCAAGCACACACACACACACACACACACACACACAAACACACATGTGTGTGCCTACTGCAGGACCCTGGGCAGATGATGCTCTTTCTTTGGACTTTCCGGGCACACACACACACACACACACACACACACACATACACACACACGCACACACACACACACATATGTGTGTGCCTACTGCAGGATCCTGGTCAGATGATGCTCTCTCTGGGCACTTCCGGAACGCTGTTTGCCGTGACGGAGGTACCCCTCATTGACCCCTCCGGTGCGGTGAGTCATCAGAAAAACTCACGCAGGCAGTAAAATCACTCCATAAAGGGAAAAGAACAAGAAACAAGTACGCGGGCAGTGAAGACCACTCCCCAAATAAAAGAGAACAAGAAAAACCACGCAGGCAGTTAAAACCAATCCCCAAAGGAAAAAGAAAAGAAAAAGCTGCGGGCAGTGTAAACCATTCTCCACGTTAATAATAAGGAAATGGAGCCATTTTGGTACGGAATACCGTAATACTCCTCCACCAAAGGAAACAGAAGATCAACTTCTCCACTAGAGTGAACGCAAATTACCCCTTTAGTTTGTCCAGAGCCTAGGCCATGTTTGGCTGCTTGTTGCATTTGTCGTTACCTGGACATGCATCATGCATGGCTGCAAATCGTTGCATTTCTTGTCACTAGGATGCACGCATGGCTGCATATTACGTTTCTCTCCACCAGGACATGCATGGCTGCTTGCTACCTTTGCCGTAACCAGGACATGCATGGCTGCTTGTTACACCCAAAGGAACCCCTGCACACAACCCCCCTGATCTCCACAAAGTGCCCTGTGACTTGATTTTGGCAAGTAAGAGCCGTTTGGATGGTGCCAGCACCGCAGTGCTCTCCTTCCCTTCCGTCACGCTGGGTACGCTTACCGTGTTAACACTACCAGCCTTCTTCCTTTCTTTATAAACCGAATTCCCCCAGAATTAGGCACACACAAATCGCAGCAGCCCTTCCTCCCAGGCTTTGCTGCTATGCTGTAACTCCTTCCTTCCCTTATTACTGTTACTTATTACTGTTACTTATTACTGTTACTGTTACTTATTTACTTGTTACTTATTACTGTTATCCTTCCTTCCCTTATTACTGTTATTACTTCCCTTTATCAACCTACCGTATCTCAGGTCATCTCAGTACCGTTATTGTTATCTGTCAGGCTATCTGTCAGGTTATCTGTCAGGTTACCAACCGTTATCTCAGGTCATCTGTCAGGTTATCTGTCAAATTACCAACCAACTGTTATCTCAGGCTATCTGTCAGGCTATCTTTCAGGCTATCTGTCAGGCTATCTGTCAGGTTATCTGTCAAATTATCAACCAACCGTTATCTCAGGCTATCTGTCAGGTTATCTGTCAGGTTATCTGTCAGGTTATCTGTCAGGTTACCAACCAACTGTTATTTCAGGCTATCTGTCAGGCTATCTGTCAGGTTATCTGTCAGGTTACCAACCAACCGTTATCTCAGGCTATCTGTCAGGCTATCTGTCAGGCTATCTGTCAGGTTATCTGTCAGGCTATCTGTCAGGTTACCAACCAACCGTTATCTCAGCTTATCTCAGTACCGTCATCCCAGGTTATCAACCTACCGTTTCTCAGGTCATCTTTCTTGCTCCTGTTTTCCTAAAATAAAGTGTCTCTCTGTCTGCCTGTGTTTGACACACAGATGTGCCTCACCCATTGCTTTTGTCTCTCTGTCTTCCTGTGTTCGACACACAGATGTGCCTTACCCATAGTCCACGTGTCTCTCTGTCTTACTGTGTTCGACACACTTATGTGCCTCACCCATTGCTTTTGTGTCTCTCTGTCTTACTGTGTTTGACACACAGATGTGCCTTACCCATAGTTCATGTGTCTCTCTGTCTTCCTGTGTTCGACACACAGATGTGCCTTACCCATAGTTCATGTGTCTCTTTGTCATCCTGTGTTCGATACTCAGCTGTGCCTTTGTTTGATGCTCAGGTATGCCCTTTTGCAGACGCCACTGGCAAAGGCCTACCCCTGATGTGCACTCTGAACTGCACCATGCCCCCCCAAGAGGTAGGCAGCCCTCATTGATGCAAAATGTGGCAATATTTTACTCGTTCATTTTTAATAATACAGGTTTTCACCTTATGCACATTTCTTGACGCCAGTGTACGCAATAGACTGCATCATAAGCGAATGCCCTCCCTGTTCGTATTAAGTGGGCCGCTTTTTCACATGTCTTGACGGTAGTGTACGCGATCAACAGCATCATAAGCAAATGTCCTCCTGCTCATATTGAATGGGTCGCTTTTTCACATTTCCTGCAACCAGTGTATGCAAAAGATAGCATCATAAGCAAATGCCTCCTGTCCGTATCAAGGGGTTCACTTCTTCACCTTTTTTTCTACTCATCTACTGTGTACGCAATAGACAGCTTCTCATGTTCACATTAATCCGCTTTCTATATGGCACGCTGGAATGCACCATGTCTAGGGTTGGCCAGGACCATATATATACAGTGTATATACGGTATCTTCGACAGGGAAACCACCAAATATACCACAAATATACGGTCATACACGGCATATATATATATATATATAGTTCTGGCAAAACTATCATCATGTCCTATTTAAATTTGCAACGTGCGCGTGACATGGACAGGTAAGTAGGTTCGGTGCATAATGCTTAATGCATAATACATGTGTGATACATGTGTGATACGTGTGTGATACGTGTGTGATACATGTGCGATACATGTGTTATACATGTGTGATACATGTGTGATACATGTGTGATACATGTGTGATCGGTGCTTAATGCATGATACTTGTGTGATGAGTGTCAGGCAGCCTACCTCATACCGTCACCTTTGATCAGCCACACAGCTACGTGCAAGAAAAAGGTTACTGAAGCCTAGAGATAACCCTGAAACCTTTAGCGAATGCCGAGAGCAAAAGCACAGAAAACATTCTTGCTCGACGTGTGAGAATGTACAAATTGTAGTCTCGTTTGGAATGACGCACGCTGTTCCGTATCAACCTGATCCTTATCGCTACAACGTTTACTTTTCACATTAATTATATACTGAGTGCACCCTTGTTAGGAATAACGCACGTTGGTCCTTATTGCTAAAAATATATTTTATAAACTACTTTTGTTTAACAGATAGCATCCTCGTTTGGGATGACGCATGCCCAGCTAACAGAGCTTGCCTTGCAGCCTGAAAATGAGCAGCCTGGCTGTAGCGGAGTAAACTTTTTGCCTTACCTAGTAGGAGAACGGACTCCTAATTGGCCACAGGCCACCGGAGCTCTACTCGGACTTACTCCTGGTGTGTATGTTTGTGTGTATGTGTGTGTGTGCGTGAGTTTGTGTGTGTGTATGTGTGATTGTCTTTGTGTGTGAGTTTGTGAAGAAGGCGCTGCTTATAGAAACTGCCACATCAGCCCTTGTGTGTCCGAGGGGACGTGGCCACACCATTGATAGTTTTGGAAGGAACATCTCGAACTTACTCCTGGTGTGTGTTTTTGTTTGTGTGTGTGTGTGTGTCTGTGTGTGTATGTGTGTGCGTGAACTTGTGAAGATGGCGCTGTTTATCGAAACTGCCACGTCAGCCCTTGTGTGTTGGGGGGGACGTGGCCACCCCATTGCTAGTTTTGGAACGAGCATTTTGTTTGTGCGCAATGGGCAATGTGTGTATATGCGGACCTGGGTAGCCTAGGCAAGAGTTAGGGATGCAACTTTTCTTACGCTTTGACATTGGCAGACCAGCCAGAATATACATGAAAAAAACGGAAAAATAAAAATCACACAGGCAGCAGGCAGTGACAAACCAATCCCCACATGAATTGAAGGGAGGGGAGCCAGGATACATGGTGATGTGCACTAGATAAACACATGGAGATGTGCACTAGATAAACACATGGTGATGTGGACTAGATAAACACATGGTGATGTGCCCTAGATAAACACATGTAGATGTGCACTAGATAAACAGAGGCAACAAGTGTAATAGGCTTCCCTACCCAAAACAATCCAAGCTTGCTTTTCTTCTGTGATTGCTGTCACGTGCTGACTCCTAAGTGCAGCTATAATTGCTGGGTGTGCTTTCTCCTGTGATTGCTGTCATGTGCTGAGTGCAGCTGTAAATATTGGGTGTGCTTGGCTTTGTCTCCTTGCGCTCTATGGCTGCCGTCTTGTTCTGACACTGCACCGTTCCTGTTCTTATCGAGTGTAATTACTTGTTCTTGTCAATTGTAATTACTAATTACCCTTTTCTCCTTGCGTTCTGTTGCTGCTTTCTTGTTCTGACACTGCATCTTCTTCCTCGTTTGACGATGTACAACACTTTCCTTACTACCCAAGGCAGGTATCCTCGTGTTTAGGCATTGCAGCTTCTTTCTCATCAAACATGTACAACACTTATTACCCAAGGCAGGTATCCTCGTGTTTAGGCATTGCAGCTTCTTTCTCATCAAACATGTACAACACTTTCCTTATTACCCAAGGCAGGTATCCTCGTGTTTAGGCATTGCAGCTTCTTCCTCGTTTGACAATGTACAGCACCCTTACTACCCAAGGCAGATATCCTCGTATCTAGGCATTTCAGCTTCAAAGAATTCTTGTTCGCTGCGCGCAAGCAATTTTTCTCCTGTGTTTCATGGCAGGTGTTCTCTCTCGCCCGGGCCTGCTCTACCGCGCTGCCTTAGAAGGCGCTACCTTTTCCCTGCTAGCAGGGTTGAATAAGATGCTTCAGCTGGGAAGGGGTAAGGGGTTCTTGGAAGATGCCACAGCTGGGAAGGGGTAAGATGCTACAGCTGGGAAGGGGTATGTAAGGGGTGCTTGGAAGATGCTACAGCTGGGAAGGGTAAGGGGTTCAAGGAAGATGCTACAGCTGGGAAAGTATAAGGGGTGCTTGGAACTGGCTGCTTGATATGGTTGCGCTTGGGAAAAAAGATTTCTGTGACTCCGCTTAAGCTGACTGCTTATGGAAACAGAACAAAATAAATGTTGGGAAGTCTCTGCTTACCTGCAGCCAGAGTGCTGCAAATGTACAAAAGTATACTGACTTGTTTTAAATGAGCTCTTACAATTACTGAATCTCTGCTTACCTGCAGCCTGAGTGCTGCATATGCACAAAAGTAAACTGACTCGTTTTAAATGAGCTCTTACAATTACTGATGAGTGGATACTTTTCAGCCAGAGTGCTGCAAATGTACAAAAGTAAACTGGCTCGTTTTAAATGAGCTCTTACAATCACTGATGAGTGGATACTTTCAGCAACCTGGCACAGCATAAATCTATGTACATGGTTGTAACAAAAGGAAACGGGAAGGATGTGGCGTCATCGATTGTGCTGCAGACTGAAGTTCAACGTATGTATTTACAAGCTGACTCATTTGCAAAAACGAATGACAAAATGTGTGTGTGTATGTGTGTGTGTGTGTGTGTGTGTGTGTGTGTGTGTGCACGTGTGTCCTTGCAGAGCATGGTACCCCAGACCACGCGCTCCTGTCTCCGACCGAATTGCGGCTTGTGGGAGGAGGTGCTCGGAACCTGCTCTGGCAGCGCGTAATTGCGGACGCGTTTCAGCTGCCCATCAGGTAATGACAATAAAACGCTCAGGATCAAATCTATGGGCTGTGACCAATAAGTGCACGTTTCAGCTGCCCATCAGGTGGTGACGATAAAACGCTCAGGATCAATCCACAGGCTGTGACCAATAAGTGCACGTTTCAGCTGCCCATCAGGTGGTGACAATAAAACGCTCAGGATCAAATCTATGGGCTGTGACCAATAAGTGCACGTTTCAGCTGCCCATCAGGTAGTGACAATAAAAGCACGCTCGGGATCAAATACACAGGCTGTGACCAATAAGTGCATGTCCAGGTAGAAAGACGGCACGGATCACCGAACCGCTTGATGAAAGGCGTGATTGTGTGTATGTGTGTGTGTGTGTGTGTGCGCGCGTGTGCGTGTGTGTGTGTGTGTGCGTGTGCGTGTGTGTGCGTGTGTATATGTGTGTGCGTGTGTGTGTGTGTGTGTGTGTGAGGCGTGATTGATGAAGGTTCTTTTTGTACACCAAAGGCATGGCCATTTCAAAGAAGGGCAGAGTACCCCCTACAGCCAAAGGTCAGGGTCGGGCCGCGGAATGTGCCGGCCTGTGCCAACAGGAGACTGCTGTGGCAAGTCCATGACGACAGCTGTGCTCATGCTCATACACAACCACGTGCACACGTACTGACGCAAATTGCACACGTACCGGCGCAAATTGCACACGTACTGACGCAAATTTGACACACCCAAGCAAAACACGCGCGCTGCAGACTCCCAGTTGAACTGGAGACGGCGGCATTGGGGGGTGCACTGCAAGCAGCCGCCGTGCATCAGGGGGTCGATGTGGCGCAGTACATTCGGCAAAATCCTGCCAAGCTGAGTGACAAGGTGTGCAAAGGTTGAAAGTAGGGCAGTGTTACTTTCCGATGGCGTTACTTTCCGATGGCGTGTCAAGGAAATTTTGTTGTAATTCGTATAGTCACGGGTGATGGTGAACTATGGTGAAATGCAAGGCAAAAAGCCAGACACTCTACCCTGAGACACATCTGCACGATGAAGGAAGAAAGGAAACTGCGCAGGCAGTGAGAGGCACTTTTTCTTCTTATAAAAGATAAGGAGCAAAGTATGATATAGCATACTTTTTACCAATTTTGAAATATGTCCCGAAGGCACTCCTTTTTATACAGGAAAAGGAGCAAAATATGGTAAAAACATTTGCATGTGACGTGCGTTCCCTTGTGCTTGCCTTGCAGTTGGCATACCCAATATGCCAACACCTCTGTAATATTGTGCCGATGTGCTTTTGCTGCTGTGTCAAATTTGCCTTGCAGGTCATTTATCCTGACCCGACAGTTTTTGACCTGTACGATGCCGCCTTCCAGCGGCACGTGGCGCTAGGCAACACGTTATTTGCAGCTGCGCGCACTTAAGCTAGTGTCTTCTCAGATGAGCCACAAAAGGCAGCTGCGCGCACTTAGCTAGTGTCCTCTCAGATGAACCACAAGAAAAGGCTCTCAGCAGTAGTATGCCGGAAAACTGCCAGTGGGTCCTTGCTTGTAGGTTAAGTGGCACGTGCGCCACATTTTCACCTTGCACTGACTGTAGGCCAACAGATTGACCCCAAGCGGTATTGATTGGAGCAGTGGACCCCATCTACAAAGAGCACAACGATGAACCTCTCTCAGATCTGGGACTGGATTTTTACATGGCTAAACACAAAGAGCAGGCTTATTGAGCATTCTAACGAGCCTCTTTAGTGTTTTATATAAAAAAAACACTGCTCAATTGCTGAGTGCTCTTTAAGGACTGCGTGGGTTTGCGTCGTATGTACGAGCTGCTTAAATTGGGCGTGCTATTTCCATGCAAGAGTTTGCTGCGGATTTTAAGCATAAGATGAGAGGTCCAAATTTGGAGGGACGCTGAGTTGGTGGACCCCAACACGCACAACAACAAATTGGCCACTCATCATTCTTGGTTTGCTACCCCTTTTTCTAGAAATGAGTGTATGCCCACTATTGTACCACGGTATCTCCATCTAGATCTGTCCAAACATGTTATGCGCAATGTAAGTAGACTCCGCTTGCAGGCACATTCTTTGAAAGTTGAGGCAGCAGCGTGGCTTGAAGATGGTTCTCGCGTATGTGACCAATGTCCTGGTAAAGATGAACATGTTCAGTACGCGTCTACTTTGGTGAACCAACGTCCACACTTTGATGTGTTTTTTTCCTACTTCTTCGTGTTTTTAAGCTTAGCATTTTCCAGTTGCGTCACAGTCCTTTTTTTACTTGGTTTGTTTTGAGGTTTACTTCGTTCTCATAGGTTGAGCAGCCGTTCCAGGTTGAATGCCTTTGTAATCCAAGCTAAACAAAACTATACTAAACTGAGCTTATGGATTTATTTGTGGCCGAGACCAGTCAGCAACCGATGACCTGGCTGAAGGTCCCCCCCCACTGTAACCGTTATAAAAGACTAACCGTTATAAAAGACTTTAGCTACATAATATGTGTGTCGTGGTGCCTTTGCTTGCTGTGAGTTGCACCTCTAGGGTGGAAAAACGCTGTGGTATTTGTTGGCTAGCTTGCTGTGGCTTGAACATCACGGGAGTGTGGACTGAGATGGTTAAATTTATATGTAGCAATATGGCACTGGCTGAGACCAGTTTCTTTTATACAAACTTACGTTTACTTTACGCTGGCTGATCCAGCAATGCCTATCAGCCCAACGTATATGGCTGCCGGTTACCCCCTTTGTAAACCCTTTGAAAACCCTTCAGCTACATAACAAAAAGGATCACAACCGTGTTCACGTGTGGGAATGGATGCTTTTGCACCCCCCCCCAAATCTTAATAAATAATCTCTGCCTCAAATTGGGGGGTGAGGGTTCCTTAAGTGCCAGCTTCTTTTGCTCATTCCCCTTCATAGCAGTCGCACTTTTTGACTGAAGGCCTTTTTCTGTAAACCTTGTCAACCTTAGGTGCAGGCACCTCTTTGCTCCTTCCCCTTCGTAGCCACACTAAAAGCGCAATCTTTCCTTTATAATCCTTTTAGGCAGGAAAATGACCCCACTATTGGGCGCAAGGGCTGAGCTTTGTTTGGGATTTATCTGAGGAGGTACTTTTGACACAAATGAATATAAAGTAAATGTAATCTTGTAACCCTCATCACCACCTGCCTACCATCTCCCAATCTGAAGCGTCATCTGAACACCCCTTCACTTCTCCATATAATCCCTTGTCGAAATTCCTAAAGGCTCTACACCACTCCCGCGGTAATATGCCCTCCTCAAACTTCTGCAGGAGCGCCGTGACGTGCGCACTGCTTGACACGTGCCTTGGAGCCCAGCCCTTTGCGTTCTTGACCTCAAGATCTATGCCTGGGATGCGCTGCAACATGACCTCAAGGGCATCGGCGTTGCCTGCACAGGCGCAACAGCGTGTATGTGCAGTGACATGTTAAAAACATTTTGCAGCCTAGTTTTTTCCTTATGCAGCATTGCTCAGCTGCAACGTGACCTCAAGGGCATCAGCTTTGCCTGCACAGGCGCAACAGTGTTTTTGTGCAGTGACATGCAATAAGACTGTTTGCAGCGTAGTTTTTCCTTGTGCAGCACTGCTCAGCTGCGACATGACCTCAAGGGCATCGGCATTACCTGCACAGGCGCAACAGTGTGTTTGTGCAGTGACATGTAAAATACATTTTGCAGCCTAGTCTTTCCTAATGCTGCATTGCTCAGCTGCAACATGACCTGTAAAGTACCTTATTTTGCCTGCACAGGCGCAACAGCGTGTATGTGCAGTGACATGTAAAAGACATTTTGCAGCCTAGTTTTTTCCTTAGGCAGCACTGCTCAGCTGCGACATGACCTCAAGGGCATCGGCGTTACCTGCACAGGCGCAACAGTGTGTTTGTGCAGTGACGTGTAAAATACATTTTGCAGCCTAGTCTTTCTTAATGCTGCATTGCTCAGCTGCAACGTGACCTGTGTAAAGTACCTTATTTTGCCTGCACAGGCGGAACAGCGTGTATGTGCAGTGACATGTTAAAAGACATTTTGCAGCGTGGTTTTTCCTAATGCTGCATTGCTCAGCTGCAACGTGACCTCTGTAAAGTGCCTAAAATTTGGCCTGCACAGGCGCAACAGTGTTCTTGTGCAGCGATATGCAATAAAACTGTTTGCAGCATTGCTCAGCCGCAACGTGACCTCAAGGGCATCGGCATTGCCTGCAAAGGAGCAATAGCATTGTTTTGTGCAGTGAAACTCAATTGCTTGCCGCGTTGCCCAAGCGCAACGTGACCTAACGGGCACAAATTATACAAGTAAGGCTCAGCGCAGCTTTTTTACAGTGAAATTCAGCAGCCTAAAAGAAGAAACAAAAGAGGCCACACAGCATTGAAACCACTCAATCTCCACATGGTGTAATGAAAGGAGCCGCTTTGGTGCCATGTACCGTGCAACTCTTCACTGCAGAACAAGAGTGAAATAACACTTTCACTGCAGAATAAAAGTGAAATAAATGGTAATCAGGAGGCTGAGCTAAGAGGTCTGGCCCTAACCAAATCCTTAGTGTCTGCGTAAAGCGTGCGTACGTCTCGACGACCGGCAGCAGTCTTAAGGGTCGGCCTGGAGATGCTTCCTTTTTGCAGAAACGACACAGTTGCGTTAGATTGCTCTAGCTTCTGTTTCTTTTGTTTAGCCAGGTGTAGTTTCAGGCTTTTTCCAAACTTCCGCTGAGATGCCCTTTGAGGCATATATAGCCATGTGACCTTACCTTCCCTTACCTTAAAAAACGCTCTAGCTCGCGACATTGCTGCCTTTCAAAAATGGGCTACCCACTGTTTATTAGGTGCACCACGTACGTTTATTAGGTGCACCACGTACGTTTATTAGGTGCACCACGTATGTTTATTAGCAGCACCACGTATGACTGTGTACATGGACAAATTATTGCCCTGCCAAAAATACCATATATACACCGAATATACATATTTGTAGGGTTGGCCAGAACCGTATATATCCACTGTCTATGACCGTATATTTGGTGATTTTCCTTAAAGATATACTGCATATACACCGTATATATAGGGTTCTGGCCAGCCCTACAGTAACGATTTGAATTGCTCATTTTTGAGAGCAAAACCATGTTCAAACTTGCAAAAGGCACTAAAGATTTCCAAACCTGCAAGAGGCACTAAATATTTTCAAACCTTGCTCGTGCCTCGAGAGCAAATATTTGAATTGCTCATCCTTGAGAGCGAAATCATTTTCAAACCTGCAAGAGGCACTATGGTGAGAGAGCTCGAACCAGACTGGGTGGGTGTGAGGAGCGTGCTTTTATTGCTGCCTGCTTAGTCATTTCTTTTTGTTTTAACAAGACTGGGCAGGCTGCTAGGTAAAAGCTCGTAAGCCACGCACAGGCTTGATTGCTTTATTCCCTTCTTTTTGTTTTAACAAGAATGGGCAGGCTGCTGGGTAAAAGCTCGTAAGCCACGCATGGGCTTGATTGCTTTAGGTCCAGGCATGTGATACAATGTGTCGTACACACACACACACACAATGTGATACGTCGCCAGAAAAGAAAAAAGAATAGACATGCAGTGATAAGCACACCCCAAGCAAACTGAGGAAAACAAAGCCGCTTTCGTATGGGCATTGTAATACTCCTTCACCCTGGCAGCCAGAAAAGGCCCAAGCAAATAATTTCAGGGTTTACAAATTACTAGGCAAAACACACATTAGTGCAGCAGCGCCAATCTAAGCAGCTCGACTTTCCCAACCCATCATCACGAAAGTTACGTTTTAGGCACATGCACACAAATATAGGCACATGCACAAAAATCTAGGCACGTGCACACAAATAGAATTTAGGGTTGACCATTTGTGTCCGGTTGTTTTGCTAAAGACGATAGAGAAAGGGCCTGGACAGAATGCGCACATGCACACATACACATACTCACACACACCCACACACCCACACACACACACACACTCACACACACAAACCGACACATACACACAAACCAGCACAAACACAAACACACACGTACACACACGCGTGCAGCGCACATCAACAGCACACGCAGATGCACACAACATACCTGCCAGACAACACACGTGCAGCACTGTGTCCCCATCACCATCTTCTTCATCCCGACAGCAGCACTGCAGATCTTCCTCCGTTGCGTGTAAGGTGTTTTCCAAGGCATTCAACAGGTACACCAGCGTCCGGGCACTTTTTCTCTGGGACACTTTGCTGCTGCCCCCTTGGCATGCATGGAACCACACATGCATCACAGAGTCCCAGGCTAGATCACAGTAAGGCATCCCAGTCGACTCACACGGCTCCGGCGATTCCTTGACTTTCATAGCTGTGAGTGTGCCTGGAGCCAGCAGGGATACCATGTGTGCATCCTTGGCCAAACTCAGTGGAAGCTTGTGGAGGTTGTTCGGGGTGGAGACGAGCCAGCAAGAGTGCTCCACCTGTGTGTGTGTATGTGTGTGTGTGTGTGCACGTCTGTGTTGTGTTATGGTGCATGTGCATGTTTTTGTGGTAGTGCAATGCTGTGTGTATTGTATATCGTGTTGATGAGCAGATCAATCTGTTGATGTTGTTGTTGTTGTTGTTGTTGGTGGTGGTGGTGGTGCGCGCGCACAGGTGCGGTAAATGGTTGCTGCTCCATCAGTACTTGCGCTTAAGCATGAGCGTGAATTGTGCACACACAGACACATCTGCAGCGCTTGCTGCAGTGAGCTGATTGTGCATTAATGGATTGGGTACTTCAATACTCCAATAAAGGGGGACAGACACAGGGTTGATAAATTATGCTTTGAGTAGGAGGTGCCCTAGGAATTCAAACCATCGTATGCAAGGTTGGCCAAAACCAAACATTCATACGTGTATACAAATTATACACTGTAAATTTTTAGCAGAGTGACCACACATACGATCATATACGGTATACGGTGCATATATATATATACGGCTCTGGCCAACCCTAGTCGTATGCGCATTGATCTAGGGTCAATTTCATTCAGCCACATTACCAGCACTTTTTTGCCCAAGTTTACTTCTGCATTGTGATGAATAACGACTGCATGTTGACGTCATTGTGATGATTGTTGACGTCATTGTGATGATTGGTGACTTCAATTCTTACACTGCTGAAGCTGCAGCTTGGCTTCAAGCCGAGGCTGTCGACGCTCATAACATTTTTGTGTGCTTGAAACACTATATCCACACAAAAGCAGCGTTTTTCCTCCCTGAGTGCTCATGTGCCCCTCAGTGACGATAAAAAATGTAAAGGTTTGGACAACACATCAGACACATTCACGATTGATTGTGTGTGTGTGACTGTGTGTGTGTGTAAGTGTGTGTGTGCGCATGTGTGTGTATGTGTGTACGACACATCAGACACATTCACGTTTGATTGTGTGTGCGTATGTGCGCATGTGTGTGTGTGTTTGTGTGTGTGTATGTGTATGTGTGTGTTTGTGTGTGTGTGTGTGTGTGTGTGTGTGTGTGTGTGTGTGGTACGACACATCAGACACATTCACCTTGTGTTCGATACGTATCTGGAATAATATAACTAAGAAAGATAATCACAGATCAGACAGGTTGGTTAAAAAATGTCCCCAAAACGCACCAGTAAGGTTGCCAGACTGAGGTTCCCAAACTTGACTGCCTGCAGTTTCAATGTGGGGTGCCAAGCACTCATGAGCAGGTTGTGTGGGTCTACACTAAATCACTTGAGTGAATCCACGTGTGATATCTGTGAGTGGGTCCACATGTGATATCTGTGAGTGGGTCCACGTGTGATATCTGTGAGTGGATGCACGTGTGATAACTGTGAGTGGATCCACGTGTGATAACTGTGAGTGGATCCACGTGTGATAACTGTGAGTGGATCCACGTGTGATATCTGTGAGTGGATCCACGTGTGATAATTGTGAGTGGATCCACGTGTGATAACAGTGAGTGGATCCACGTGTGATAACTGTGAGTGGATTCACGTGTGATATCTGTGAGTGGATCCACGTGTGATAACTGTGAGTGGATCCACGTGTGATAACTGTGAGTGGATCCACGTGTGATATCTGTGAGTGGGTCCACGTGTGACATCTGTACGCATGTAACCATGTTGTTTTTTCTTTGTGCTGCATGCATATAGTGTGATCTCGCACAATCTAACCGTAAGCATACAGTATAACTAAGCACAAGGCGATTGTGCGCACAGAGTGTGCTCAAGCGCAACCCAACCGTACCAGTACCTATAGTCGCAGAATTAAATAACAGACGTGTAACTGTAAGGACGGAACATAGCTATAGAGTAGGAGCAGAGGTTTTGCCCTGCTAGCTGTTCAGTACACGGGCTTCCAAAGCTGCGCACAACCATCCCCAGACAGAGCGCACAACCATCACCAGACAGAGCGCACAGCCAGAGCGCACAACCATCACCAGACAGAGCGCACAACCAGAGCAGCACAACCATCACCAGACAGAGCGCACAACTAGAGCGCACAACCAGAGCAGCACAACCAGAGCGCACAACCAGAGCAGTACAACCAGAGCGCACAACCAGAGCGCACAACCAGAGCGCACAACCAGAGCAGCACAACCAGAGCAGCACAACCAGAGCGCACAACCAGAGCGCACAACCATCACCAGACATCACCACAGAGCGCACAACCATCCCCAGACAGAGCGCACAACCATCACCAAACAGAGCGCACAACCAGAGCGCACAACCAGAGCAGTACAAACAGAGCGCACAACCAGAGCGCACAACCAGAGCAGTACAAACAGAGCGCACAACCAGAGCGCACAACCAGAGCGCACAACCAGAGCAGCACAACCAGAGCAGCACAACCAGAGCGCACAACCAGAGCGCACAACCATCACCAGACATCACCACAGAGCGCACAACCATCCCCAGACAGAGCGCACAACCATCCCCAGCCAGAGTGCCAAGTATGCTCACTGCCGCAAAATGCACGTGTACAGTGTGCTTTACATGTGCCTCACAAGGAGTGGAGTATTTATGTATTTATGTATTTATGTGTTGCGTATATATTACATGTGCCTCACAAGGAGTGGTGTATTTATGTATTTATGTACTTATGTGTTGCGTATATATTACATGTGCCTCACAAGGAGTAGTGTATTTATGTATTTATGTATTTATGTGTTGCGTATATATTACATGTGCCTCACAAGGAGTGGTGTATTTATGTATTTATGTGTTGCGTATATATTACATGTGCCTCACAAGGAGTAGTGTATTTATGTATTTATGTATTTATGTG
>Ga0307945_1000730_pt1 | contig 23776 bp, 32 predicted proteins | sample OrgLakmetagen228_FD_201818 | JGI IMG/M metagenome (GOLD analysis project Ga0307945, IMG submission 201818) | Saline water microbial communities from Organic Lake, Antarctica - #228 | ecosystem: Environmental > Aquatic > Non-marine Saline and Alkaline > Saline | place: Antarctica: Organic Lake...
TCGTCCTGCTCGAGAGCATCATGGAACTCCTCCCCCTCTGGTTCTGCGGCAGCTGCCTCCTCTGGTACTGGGCCTGCTCCCTCTGCTGCTGCTCCCCCTGCTGCTGGTGGTGCTGCTGGTGCTGCTGGTGAAGCTGCTGCTGGTGCTCCTGCTGCAGGCTGCACGGAGGCACGCCGTGTGCGATTCCCTACAAGAGACATGTTCTCATCACCACCAGCACCACAAGAACCCAAGCACCACAAGCACCACAAGAACCAACAGCACTTACATAAGTCAGCCAGGCTTGGGAGTCTCCTTCTGTGGGGGAGGGCTCCCTTCCTTCCTCCCCCTCCCCCTCCCTCCTTTCCTTCCTCTCTTGCCCGGAGCCATTAAGTCAGCATCATTACATTTTCTCCGGGCAGCCCGGACATTGAATTTTAATTTAATGCGGGAAGCCCGCAGCCAGAGGCCACTGGCTTTTCTCCGGGACGCCCGGAGTCAACCTTTTAAATTTTGGCCTTGCCCTACGAGCAAGACAAAAATTTGATTTATAAGTGCGGCGCCCGCACGGGCTGAAGTTCCCTGCTGGCCATCCTATCATCTGGTCACCGTATTATCTGGTCACAATGTCATCTGGCCACCGTATACCTGGCCACCCTTCTCATTCACGATCGTCACACACGTGCTTTCTTTCTTACATATTTTTTTTCTTTTTTATTCTTTTACGTTCCCTTTTTCTTTTTATTGAACTTCTATTAATATCTTTCTTCACGACTGTTGCACACACATGCTCACGCTCACGTACATAAACAAAAATACCCACCCAGGCTACAAAACAACCCCCTTTCCTTCCACTTACACACATACACACACAAAAAAGCATCAAACGAAGAACTCACAAGCATACACATACACCAATGCCTCCCCCACACCCAAACCCAAACCCACACCTGTGTGCCTGCAAGGCGTTCCAGCACTGACTCCTGAATTGTATCATACACCATTGCCTCCCCCACACTTAAACCCAAACCCACACCTGTGCGCCTGCAAGGCGTTCCAGCACTGCCTCCTGAATTGTATCATACACCATTGCCTCCCCCACACCCAAACCCACACCTGTGCGCCTGCAAGGCGTTCCAGGACCAACCAACTCCTGAATTGTATCATACATCATACACTATTGCCTCCCCCACACCCAAACCCAAACCCACACCTGTGTGCCTGCAAGGCGTTCCAGCACTGATTCTTGGATCGTGTTAATCCCTCCCCCTCCAAACATCCCCATCCAAACACATCCAAACGCTTCCAAACACATCCCCATCCCCATCCAAACCCGCACCTGTGCGCCTGTAAGGCGTTCCAGCACCGACTCCTGGATCGTGTTAAGCCCTCCCCCTTTCTTCAGGCACACTGCTTCCCCTGGCGTGGACAATTGAGCCATGCTGTAGCCAACGCCACGAGGCATGGTACGGGGGCTGCTGTCACAAGAGTGGAAGAGCTGCACGTGTGTATGTGTGTGTATACGTATGTGTGTGTATGTATGTGTGTATGTATGTGTGTATGTGCCACGAGGCATGGTACGGGGGCTGCTGTCACAAGGGTGGAAGAGCTGCACGTGTGTATGTGTGTGTGCGTGTGTGTGTATACGTATGGGTGTGCATGTATGTATGCTTGTATGCATGTATGTGCATGTGTGTGTTTGTACGTGTGCGTGTGCGTGTATGCGTGTGTGTGTACATGTGTGTGTGTGCCCATGCGTGTGTCTACCCTTTCACTTAATGCTTAAAGGTGGTGAGTAAGCACTTTGGGGCTTAGTATTACAGGCATAGTCCGAGCCAGAATTTGGGCTGAGCTTTTCTTCACTAAAACCGCCAGCAAATCGAGTTTTCCTTATGGGGCCACAAACCATGTCAAAAAAGGCACCTCCACACAAGAAAACCCCACATTCAAGGTGTGGTCCAGAAAACGTTTTTGATTTTAATCCCACATTCGAGGTGCAGTCCAGGAGCCGTTTCTGATTATTGAGATGCTCACCCTGCTCAATTTCTCCTGTCAGCATCGCCACGCACTAATTCCTCCCAAGCTCACTTCCATACTGCAGAAGTACTCTCAAGCCCACTTCCATATTGCAGAAGTACTCTCAAGCACACTTCCATACTGCAAAAGTACTCTCAAGCCCACTTCCATACTGCAGGAGTACTCTCAAGCCCACTTTCATACTGCAGGAGTACTCTCAAGCCCACTTCCATATTGCACACGTACTCTCAAGCCCACTTCCATAATGCAGAAGTACTCTCAAGCCCACTTCCATGCTGTACAAGTACTCTCAAGCCCACTTCCATACTGTACAAGTACTCTCAAGCCCACTTCCATACTGCAGGAGTACTCTCAAGCCCACTCCCATACTGCAGGAGTACTCTCAAGCCCACTTTCATACTGCAGAAGTACTCTCAAGCCCACTTCCATATTGCAGGAGTACTCTCAAGCCCACTCCCATATTGCAGGAGTACTCTCAAGCCCACTTCCATACTGCAGAAGTATTCTCAAGCCCACTTCCATATTGCAGGAGTACTCTCAAGCCCACTTCCATTTTGCAGAAGTACTTTGAACAAATTCACCTCTCTCTTCACACTCAGCCCTCTGCGTCACTGCTCCTTACGCACCCAGCAATACTCACCAACTCAGCAAACTCACACTGCAACAACCCCGACCACGCATCTCTGCATCAAATTCACCAACCACTGCATCAAGGCCTTTACATACACACACACCGCCGCATCAAATCACAATAACATCCCACATCACACTTTGGACTGCTGCCCTTACTCATCACCCACCACACACACCACATACACATACACATGATCACCATCCCAGCCATGATTTCTGATTAAAATTGGTACTATTCAATCACCCCTTGCTCCAACGAGACTTGATGTAATTAAGTAGGGTTGGCCAAAACCACGTACATACGGTGCATATAGTATTCTTGGTAGGGAGATCACCAAATATACGGTCATATACGGTGCATAGATACAATTCTCCAACCCTTATTTACGACATCTACACCTGACTTGAGATCTTGAGTATTCATCTGTGATTCCTGACTATAAATCACCTCCATGCGATCATACCTTGCTCAGATCACAAGTCGGGCACCCATGCTACTTTGCTCCAGCGTTCAGATCAGCGTCAGGACCCATGCTACTTTGCTCCAGCGTTCAAATCAGCGTCAGGCACCCATGCTACTTTGCTCCAGCGTGCAGATACTTTGCTCCATGCAATTGTCCCTTGCTCAGATCACACGTCGGGCACCCATGCTACTTTGCTCACCACGCAAACGGCCTTTATCTAATTTTTGTACTTCAGGACTTCAGGACCGATTCCATTACCCCTGGCAATTCAAGATCCAGACCACTCAATCATTATTTCATTAAAAAACACTGAAGGTCACACTCATTTACCGTCGGCTCAAGACCATGACCTGATCCCTTTGATTTACAAAAGAGCTCAAGGCCATGACCTGATCCCTTTCATTTACAAAAGAGCTCAAGACCATGACCTGATCCCTTTCATTTACAAAAGAGCTCAAGACCATGACCTGATCCCTTTGGTTTACAAAAGAGCTCAAGACCATGACCTGATCCCTTTGGTTTACAAAAGAGCTCAAGACCATGACCTGATCCCTTTGATTTACTCAAGAGCACGGCCGCTCAATTACTTAGGCTTTGGATGAGACTGAGGTTTGCACACTCACCCCTGATTCAAGATAAAAGGTGTACCCTGTCTGTTGCTGATACCTCACACACTCACCCCTGATTCAAGTTCAAAGGTGTACCCTGTCTGTCGCTGATATCTGAGGATGATGACGTTTTCCGGCTGGAGGCCGTACAGGCCGTGCTGCGCCAACTCGTAAAGGAGACCATCCATCTGTGATGCATGCGTGTGTAATTGTGTGTGTGTGTGTTTTCCGGCTGGAGGCCGTACAGGCCGTGCTGCGCCAACTCATAAAGGAGACCATCGATCTGTGATGCATGTGTGTGTATTTGTGTGTGTGTGTGTGTGTGTGTGTGTGTGTGTGTGTGTGTGTGTGCAGATATCACGAACGAACCTAGACAAATGAGTAAAAAACCAACCCAGTCAAAGCGTCTTCTGTCAGACAAATAGCTTAGGATCCAAGCACTACCCAACTCAGGTGCTAGCAGCCCTAACGGTGTAAGTACGGTATTCTTTGCAGGGATTATATGAAATATAAGGTCATATACGTTATTCATATATAGTTCTGGCTGGCCTTGAACATACCCAAATGCACCCACACATAACATACCCATTGTTCATATACCCAATTGCACTCACACACACAACATACCCACATGCACAAATTACCTCACTGCACCTACACACACGACATACCCATTTGCATAATACACCCATTTGCACTCACACACAATATACCAATTTACTCGTGCAAGCACGGCAGGGCGTTTTGGTGCTGCGATCTCTGCATGCCTGCCAGAGCTTGGATGGACTACACACTCCCAAACATGCACTGATTCACACACAAGAGCCGGCACACATACACACACCCAAGCACATGCACAAACTGACACTGACACACACACAAACACACACACCTGGCCCTCATGCACATGCAGCAGGACTTTGAGGTGCTGCACGCCCTGCTTGCCTGCCAGGGCTTGAATGGACTGCACTAGGCTCAGCAGCACACGCCTGCAAGCATGCACATGCACACGTTTCTAGAATTCATGTTGTCTGCTATGTTTCTCCAAGGTTTCTCATTTTGCTAGGGTTTCTTCGGTGTGTGTGTGTGTGTGTGTGTGTGTGTGTGTGTGTGTGTGTGTGTGTGTGTGTTTGTGTTTGTGTGTGTGTGTGTGTGTGTGTGTGTGTGTGTGTGTGTGTGCGTGTATTCCGCAAATGAACCTAGAAAAATGGGTATGATAACCAACCCAGTCAAAGCGTCTTCTGTCAGACCAATAGCTTAGGATCCAAGCACTAAGCAAACCCATCCCAGGTGCTAGTAGCCCTCACGGTGCCCTCAAGATCCAAGGTGCTAGTAGCCCTCAGCCACCCAGAGCCCATCTCGCACGCCTATATCCTAAACCTCAACCCAAAATTTACGCAAAGCACAACAGTGGGTGCACCTTCCCATTGCTTCCCCAAGTTGGCACCACCCTGCTGGCTAGCTGGCAAGTCATATCCTGGCTATCCTGTTGTCTAGCTAGGAAGGCTACACACTCACGTGCACCACCGCACGCCCCCAATGTGCACTCTGCATCGAGGATGGCTCCAGGGCACTCCTGCAGCACTACAGGTTACACACACACACAAACACACACACTTGCACACACACACACAAACACACACACATACACTCACACTCACACTCACAAACACACACACATACACTCACACACACTCACACACACACTCACAAAACACGCACACACACAAACACCCTCATCTAGCTCATCTTAGTAAGCACAACCTATGCAGACATAGCATCCCGAAGTTAACACCCCCCCCCCACTGCTCACCTACACCATCGCACGCCCTCAATGCGCTCTGCGACGGGAATGGCTCCAGGGCGCTCTTGCAGCACTAAGGCCCAAGCGTCACACAGCAGGAGGTCGTCGCTGATACAATTGCCCTCAGCCCCCCACATACTGTCTTCGCTGCAGATGAGCTGCACTGCAACCTGCACCCATGGGCAGCACATGCACAGCGTTTGAGCTAGTGGCATGTGCGAAGTTGTGCGGTTTTGCTGCAGATGAGCTGCATTGCAACCTGCACTCGTGGACAGCACACACACAGCGTTTGAGGTAGTGGCGTGTGCAAAGTTGTGCGGTTTTGCTTTAGATGAGCTGCACTGCAACCCGCACCCATGGGCAGCACACGCATAGCGTTTGAGCTAGTGGCATGTGCGCAGTTGTGCGGTTTTCCTTCAGATGAGCTGCACTGCAACTTGCACCCATGGGCAGCACACGCACAGCGTTTGAGCTAGTGGCATGCACAGTTGTGCAGTTTCGCTTCAGATGAGCTGCACTGCAACCTGCACCCATGGACAGCACATGCGCAGCACGTGTATTGGTGCAACACAATATAGGCCGCACCTAGCACATGCAGCCTACAGGTTGGTGTACGTGTAGGGTTGGCCAAAACCGTATATATTTGGTAATTTCCCTGCCAAAAATACCGTATACCTATACACCGTATATACCGTATATGGTTCTGGCCAACCCTGTATACGTGTGCAGACATGCAGCCTATCATTGCCTATCATTGCCTATCATTGCCTTGCAGCATGTGAGCTTTTTGGAATAAAAACTGCACCAACAAAGTTTACACAATCAGCCTGTCAGTCAATGGATGTGCACAGTCTTGCAGCCGTGTTTCAGATGAGCTGCACTGCAGCCTACACCTTCAGATCACACACAAGCGGTGGTGTTTATGCATTATAAAGCGATGCGTGTGCGACATACATCCTTGATTTGGACCTTCCAAGGCATGGATGTTGTGTTTCATTTGCATTGATGCTCTTTATTGCAAAACGATCTGCAACACGAACGCTGCCTCTTTCCCCCTCACCCTGTGAATGGTCATAAGAACAGACTGATTGATATCAGTCGCACGCACACCCAGCATTATTCATAGGATTGGCCGTATACTTACACCACATTATGATGTTTTTTACCTTAATACACCACCGCCGAGACCAGTCAGCAGCCGATCAGCCAAACAACCTGGCTGAAGTTCACCCCCCATTGTAACCATTGTAACCATTACCTTATTATACCACATTTGTGGGCATCTCCCTGCTTAAATTGCTGACTGTTAAATACATAAAATTGCCGTACATATATACACCGTATCTTTACGGTTCTGGCCGACTACATTTAGGGTTGGCCAGAACCGTATATATACGCCGTATATGGCCGTATATTTGGTGATTTCCCTGCCAAGAATACCGTATATACACCGTATCTATACGGTTCTGGCCGACTATGATTAGGGTTTGCCAGAACTGTATATATACGCCGTATATGGCCGTATATTTGGTAATTTTCCTGCCAAAAATGCCGTATATAAACCGTATCTATACAGTTCTGGCCGACTACAATCGTTACTCATCATCCAAGTAACGATGCCCCCCATAAAACTTTGACCAAATACAAGCTGTAGCAGCAATACCTGCTACAATGTAAAAAATTGCTACACTATGAAAGGTTACTACACTATAAAAGGCTGCTGCGCAAAGCTCTCACTTGGTAAGCTTTGTGCAGGTGCTGTAACCTTACACAATGAAAGGTTACTACACTATGAAAGGTTACTACACTATAAAAAAACTGCTACACTATAAAAGGTTGGTACACTATAAAAAATTGCTACACCATAAAAGGATACTACACTACAAAAGGTTGCTGCACAAAGCACTATCCTTGGTGAGCTTTATTGCAGCCAGCCCAATCACACAGGCCTGCCCAAAGGCACACAAAAATTGCAAACACAGCCAAAGCCCCAACACGGCCAATACTCAAACCTAACATACCACCTTGAGCGTGAGCAAAGGTTGGAAGCAAGAAGGAAAGCACAATGTACAAGCACTCACACGACGAGAGTCAAATGACTTAGGTATAACAATTAATCATGACACACTAATTAATAATAATGACGCACCATGCCCGCAGATAGAAGAAGCTTGACTTTCGCAACGTACGCAGACCTGCAAGGAAATGAGGCGCAACACACATACACACGAGCAAGGTAAGCATGGCGACAGAGGTGGAATTAACAAGCACAATTAATCAAGATATCTACCCCTTACTTTCCAGGCTCATGGCTCGAAACTTGAAGCTAACAGTGACCTCGCCAAATTAGCCAAACAGCCTGGATCCTAAAGGTCCCCCCAAACTGGTAAAACACTGCAACCATTGTCCATCTCACCCAGAGGCGTTTTTTTTAGCAACTCCTTACATTTAGGCTCTTGGATTTAAGATCAGGGTTGGCAGGGACCAACAGGCTGGAGCATCTACAAGCAGAGCACACACACACACACACACAACTCTGCACACATTGCAGAGACTGCATGTAACCCACTTGCAATATCCTGCAGATTTCGGAGCCAGAAGACGATTGGCCAAACAACTTGAAGCTTGAAAGAAAACACCCCCACTTGGTAACAGCAACGTTATCTGAAACTATTATCCACCTCACCCAGAGGAACTCCGAAGCCAGCTGCTGCTGGCAGGCTCTATCGCGGGCGGTGCCTTCCAATCCATTCCCTCCACCCACGCACTGTTGCGGCGTGAGCAGTGGGCTTGCAGCATCTGCTGGGAGGTCTCTATGGAGCCGACCTGAGATCACATGGTATGAGGGCAAGATGTATTTATAGGAGAAGAAATGTTGCTGCGAGAGGTGCCTTTCAATCCACTCTCCAGGCATGCACTGTTGCAGTGCAAACAGTGGGATTGCAGCATCTGCTGGGAGGTCTATGGAGCCGACCTGAGATCACATGGTATGAGGGCAAGATGTATTAATAGGAGAAGGAAAGTTGCTGCGAGCGGTGCCATCTGGTCCATTCCTTCCACCCACGCACTGTCGCAGCGCGAGCGATATGCTCACAGCATATCTGGTAGGAGGTCTCTACGCATGCAAGCTAAGAGCACAAGATGTGAGAGTGCAAGGTATAAAGAAAACGGCACCAGATGGTAGTGGAGCATGGCAGCGTTGGGTTGGAGGTCTTTTGAAGTTAAGCTGAGGGCACAAGAAGACGTATCAAACACAGCACCAGCTGCTGGTGGGCTCACAGCATCTCCTTGGGGTTCTCCTGGCTTGAGCAGAATATGTAAGTTATAAAACTGTGCGTAATAGGCGTAATAGTGAGTACGAAACAGCAGCTTTCAGGCAGTCTTGACAGCATGCACACAAATGAAAGAAACCGAGGGTATTTGTTATTTGCGCTCACGTGAGTGACTTGCACAACACAGAGCAGAGGGCATCGCGACACACACACACACTACCGTACAATCCACACACATACACATACACACTCACACACACACACACACACACACACACTCACACACACACACAAACACACACACACACACATCGCGCAAGGATTGTACGGTAGGGTGTCCATAACACGCAAGTGTGCCCGTGCATACACCCTTGTACTTTAAGCACATCAAGGCTGGCACATCAAACGCATTACACGTCAAGGTTGGTACATAAATAGGGTTGGCCCGAACCATACATACATAAGTATATATGGTATGCATATACGGCATTTAAAGCAGAAAAATCACCATACATACGGTGTGCATGTACGGTGTGCATGTACGGTGTGCACATACGGTTCTGGCCAACCCTATACATAAAGGCTGGCACGTGCGCTACACTAATTTGTGTGAGCCTGTGTGAAGTATGCGTATGTCCACACACAGGCAAAAATGGTCAGGGTAGGCTCCTGGGCGTTGTCAAAAGGTTTTGTGAAGTGCACGGTGACGAAAGGACGGGAACATAAGGTTGCTGTTACAAAACAGGTACAATTGCTCTGTTCTTGCTTGCTTGCACACCTTGCTCAGCAACTTGGCCTCCTGGAATGCCAGGGAGGGACTTGGCTGTAGCAAGCCAGGGCTGGGTGGGCAGGAGGCGGGCTGGCCTGCCAAGTAGCTGACCTGCATCACAATCCATGTGGACACAATATGTTGTAGCCTCCGCAGTTTTAGGGTTTAGGGTAAGGATTAAGGTTAATATATATAAAGCTGTCCCTTCTTGACATAAAATTAGGAAACTTGTCTGAACGATAATCCATTCAGGAAACTCCCCTAAAACGATAATCCATTTTGGATCATGGGTAACTACACAGAATTGAAGATTGTTCCAAAGGCCAGCAGGGATCGCGGGTTTCAACTGGAATAGAAGATTGTTCCAAAGGCCAGCAGGGATCGCGGGCTTCAGCAAAAAGGCTGCTTGCAAACCAAGGCAGCACTTGAAAGCAGGCCCACCTACTTTCTCGTCACTCACAGGCGTGCTTTCCAAGGCAGTGGACTTTTGCGCGCGTGCCATCCAGCCCTGAAGCTTGGGCCTCCAGGAGAGTATGGCCTCCAGAGGGTCTGTGCCCTCTTTGTCACTTTCAGCTGTGTGTGTTTGTGTGCATGTGTGTGTATGCGTGTGTATGAGTGTGTTTGTGTGTTCGTCACTTACAGCTGTATGTGTGTGTGTCACTTTCAGCTGTATGTGTGTGTGTCACTTTCAGCTGTATATAAGTGTGTATGTGTCACTTTCAGCTGTATGGTTGTGTGTTTGTGTGCATGTGTGCGTTTAGGTGTGCGTGTGTATGCGTGTGTATGTGTGTGTGTGTGTGTGTGTGTGTATGTGTGTGCGTTTAGGTGAGTGTGCGTGTGTGAGTGTGTGTGTGCATGTGTGTGCATGTGCATGCGTTTGTGTGACTCAATGTGTGTGTATGTGCAAACCTGTCTGTATATCACAAAGCTAAGGGTGAAAGCGCACACTTCATGCAAAAGGAGGATGCAGCACATTATCAGCTGTGCCTCAACAGTTATCAAGCGGCTCTAAAACCAATCACACCAGGTACCCACATGGCACTCACATACACACGCATATAATGAAACTTTGCTTTCGCATTCAATCACACCAGGTACCCACATGGCACTCACATACACACGCATATAATGAAACTTTGCTTTCGCATTCAATCACACCAGGTACCCACATGGCACTCACATACACACGCATATAATGAAACTTTGCTTTCGCATTCAAGCACACCAGGTACCCACATGGCACTCACATACACACGCATATAATTAAACTTTGCTTTCGCATTCAAGCACACCAGGTACCCACATGGCACTCACATACACACGCATATAATGAAACTTTGCTTTCGCATTCACACCAGATGACTTGACGAAATGAGTTAAATAAGCAATGGTTGTAGAAGTGTCAAAATGCTGAAGTAGCCGATGGTAGGTTGGTACAAAGAGTTGTAGCACAACCCCCCTTGCTAGGCAAGAGCCTAAGCAAAGTAATTGACAGCCGACAACGGTACCAGGCAAATGAGTAGGGTTGGCCAGAACCGTATATATACGCCGTATATGGCCGTATATGTGGCGATTTTTCTGCCAGAAATGCCGTACATAAACCGTATATATATGGTTCTGGCCGACCCTACAAATGAGCCAATCACACCACTGGTACCAGTTGCCAGCCACCGGCTTACATGCTTGTTGGCGCTGAAAAACCTGATGCCCTCAATTGAGCCAATCACATCATCAATTTTCAGACCACTGGCTTACATACCTGTTGCCACCACAAAATGTGTATTACCCACTCAGTCCTGTAGCAGTTGTGGGCGCAGAAAATTGACACCTCCTTTTTTTAAGCCTAGTTCGTCCATATAGACCGACGTAAACAAACGTTACAGCGTGGTACCTGCGCGAGGGCTGTGCCCTAATCGCAAATCGGAGTCTGAAGAAGATAGGGCCTGTGCGTTGCTTGCTATACTGCTGTGGACTCCTGTAAGGCATGTGTTTCATCACAGCGTGCGAGTGTGTGTGTGTGTGCGTATGTGTGTGCGTTGCTTGCTATACTGCTGTGGACTCCTGTAAAGCATGTGGTGTACCACAGCGTGCGAGTGTGTGTGTATGTGCGTGTGTGTGAGTGTGTATGTGTGTGCGTTGCTTGCTATACTGCTGTGGACTCCTGAATGGCATATGTTTCATCACAGCGTGCGAGAGTGTGCGTGTGCGTGTGTGTGTGCGTTGCTTGCTATACTGCTGTGGACTCCTGTATGTCAAGTGTTTCATCACAGCGTGCCAGAGTGTGTGTGTATGTGTGTGTGTGTGTGTGTGTGTGTGCGTGTGTGTGTGCGTATGAGTACACGTGCATACATGTATGCGTACAAGTGTGTGTGTATGCGTGTATGTTTGCATGTATGTGTGTGCATGTCTGTAGGCATGTGCATGTGTACGTGTGCATCTGTACGTGCGTATGCAAGCCAGAGTGTTTGTGTGTGCTGTTGCCTCGGCTCCAAAGTCTGGGATTCTATCAAAGCCTCTAGTCACACAAATCAGGACACATAACTCACCAGGCTCAGAGGGCAGTGCAGCCCGCAGGTCACACAACTCAGGTCATACAACTCGGTCACACAACTCAGGTCACATAACTCACCAGGCTCAGAGGGCAGTGCAGCCCGCAGGTCACACAACTCAGGTCACACAACTCAGTCCGCAGGTCACACAACTCAGGTCACACAACTCGGTCACACAACTCAGGTCACATAACTCACCAGGCTTAGAGGGCAGTGCAGCCCACAGGTCACACAAATCAGGCCACACAACTCAGTCACACAACTCAGGTCACACAACTCAGGTCACATAACTCACCAGGCTCAGAGGGCAGTGCAGCCCGCAGGTCACACAACTGAGGTCACACAACTCAGGTCACATATCTCACCAGGCTTAGAGGGCAGTGCAGCCCGCTGGTCACACAACTCAGGTCATACAACTCAGTCACACAACTCAGGTCACACAACTCAGGTCACATAACTCACCAGGCTCAGAGGGCAGTGCAGCCCGCAGGTCACACAACTGAGGTCACACAACTCAGGTCACATATCTCACCAGGCTCAGTGGGCAGTGCAGCCCTATGGTCCACTTCTGAGCTGGATTTAGAGCCTTCATCCACGCAACCCTGCAGTTTGGCCTTGGCTGCATGCTCCTCACTGTCTGCGCTTGTCAGCAGAGACGCACTGCCTGCAATATGACACACATGTAGATGCACTGCTTGAGACACACTGCCTGCAAAACACACTGCATAACGCACTGTCTGCGCTTGTCAGCAGAGACGCACTGCCTGCAAAAAGAATGAAGAGACGCACTGCCTGCATAGCGCACTGCATAACGCACTGCATAACGCACTGCATAACGCACGGCATTACGCACTGCCTAACACACTGAATAACGCACTGCCTGCAAAAAGAATGAAGAGACGCACTGCCTGCAAAAAGAATGCAGCAACGGCAGTTCAAGGCACGCGCAAATCAGATCAGAGCCTCACACTCAATGCAATTGATTGAACAGGGTGAACATATTTGGTAGTAAAATATTTGGGGCTGACTTATAACTACAATGTGTTTACTTTGTAATATACATAATGGTATAGCACAGACAAGCAAAGGAGGAGAGCCGACTCACACACACACACACACACACACACACACACACACACACAGAGAGAGAGAGAGAGAGAGAGAGAGAGAGAGCGAGAGAGAGAGAGAGAGAGAGAGAGAGAGAGAGAGAGAGAGAGAGAGAGAGAGGAGAGCCGACTCATAATTGTAATGTATATACAATACAATGCACATAACGATATGGCCCGTTTGGTATAGCGCAGACAAACAAAGGAGGAGAGGCAGCATCAACAACCCGGCCAGGAATTGTGGAAAGCAAAGGACCAGCCTTTGGTAGTAGCTGTGTCCGTGCTGTTCTACACATAAGTGCTAATTTTCACAGAAGTGCTGCTCCTCACATAAGTGCTGCTCCACACAGAAGTGCAGCACCACACAGAAGCGCAACACCACACAGAAGTGCTGCTCCTCATAGAAGTGCAGCACCACACAGAAGTCCTGCCTCACACAGAAGTGCTGCACCACAAAGAAGTGCTGCTCCTCACAGAGATGTAGCACCACACAGAAGTGCAGCACCACACAGAAGTGCTGCCCCACACAGAGATGCAGCACCACACAAAAGTGCAGCACCACACAGAAGTGCTGCTCCTCACAGAAGTGCTGCTCCTCACAGAGATGCAGCACCACACAGAAGTGCAGCACCACACAAAAGTGCTGCTCCACACAGAAGAGCAACACCACACAGAAGCGCAGCACCACACAGAAGTGCAACACCACACAGAAGTGCTGCTCCTCACAACAGTGCAGCACCACACTGAAGTGCTGCTCCTCACAGAAGTGCAGCACCACACAGAAGTGCAGCACCACACAGAAGTGCAACACCACACAGAAGTGCTGTACCACACAGAAGTGCAACACCATACAGAAGTGCTGCCCCACACAAAAGTGCAGCACCTTGCAGAAGTGCAGCACCACACAGAGATGCAGCACCACACAGAAGTGCAGCACCACACAGAAGTGCAGCGCCACACAGAAGTGCAACACCACACAGAAGTGCTGCACCACACAGAAGTGCAACACCACACAGAAGTGCTGCCCCACACAACAGTGCAGCACCACACTGAAGTGCAGCTCCTCATAGAGATGCAACACCACACAGAAGTGCTGCTCCTCACATAAGTGCTGCCCCAAACAGAGATGCAGCACCACACAGAAGTGCTGCTCCACACAGAAGTGCAACACCACACAGAAGTGCAGCACCACACAGAAGTGCAGCACAACACAGAGATGCAACACCACACAGAAGTGCTGCTCATGTTGCCGCAAATAGGACGACTCAAAAGGGTCGAGAGAAGAGTACATAGATGCACAGCCTGAAGTGGTGAACCCAAGCTAAGACTCAGCTGGTTTAGCCCCAACGGCTCCGTTGCCTCCTCAAAAGCTGTTGCCGGAATCATTAAAAAATGGTTTAACACGCTGAGGGAAGGCTTTGGGGCTGAAGTAATCTAGACACCAGGCACTGAAATCGATTTGCCCTTTTATAAGAGGACCTCATACAACACAGGCAAATGCGCACGTGGCTTTTGGGGCTGAAGTAATCTAGACACCAGGCACTGAAATCGATTTGCCCTTTTAGTAAAAGGACCTCATTCAACACAGGCACGTGCGCACGTGGATTCTGGGGCTGAAGTTATCTAGACACCAGGCACTGAAATCGATTTGCCCTTTTAATAAAAGGACCTCATTCAACACAGGCACGTGCGCACGTGGATTCTGGGGCTGAAGTAATCTAGACACCAGGCACTGAAATCGATTTGCCCTTTTAATAAAAGGACCTCATTCAACACAGGCACATGCGCACGTGGCATTTGGGGCTGAAGTAGTCTAGACATTAGGCACTGAAATCTATTTGCCCTTTAAAAAAGAGGACCTCATACAACAACACAGGCACATGTAAGTAGCCGACCAAAGTCGCAAAGGACTGCACAGAATGTGTACACCCACAGTGGGACATATCGGCTTGGCTTATCGCTTAAACCTCCTTTTGTTTGTCTTCAACCTGAAGCTTTTAACATTGACACATGCATGCACACCTAACAACAAACCTGTGTGAAACAAGACGGTGGCTCTCCAATGGCATGGGCGCAGAAATCGACACCTCCTTCTTGTCAGCCTATTTCTTCTGTATGAACTGACATGAACACACGCCACATGTTTCACTGACCTGGGAAGTTAAAACACACGCTACGTGTTTAACCGACCTAAGAACACTTGATGGCTTTTCGGATTCTCAGTGGGCGCAGAGATCGACACCTCCTTCTTGTCAGCCTACTTCTTCCAAATGAACTGACATGAACACACACCACGTGTTTCACTGACCTGGGAAGTTTAAACACACGCTACGTGTTTAACCGACCTAAGAACACTTGATGGCTTTTCGGATTCTCAGTGGGCGCAGAGATCGACACCTCCTTCTTGTCAGCCTACTTCTTCCAAATGAACTGACATTAACACACGCTACGTATTTATCTGACCTGGGAAAGAGAGCACTCGATGGCTTTCCGGATCCACAGTGGGCGCAGAGATTGACACCTCCCTCTTGTCAGCCTACTTCTTCCGTATGAACAACATAAACACACACCACATGTTTAACTGACCTGGGAAAGAGTACACACGATGGCTTTCTGGATCCATAGGCTCTGGATCAATGATATCTGGCAGGGTCCCTGACTCTGAGTTTGGAGGTGAAATATGAGATTTGGACCGTAATGTTGGATTTGGACCGTAGTTACGGTACCGACCGTAATCATCCCATACAGTACGGTCCGAATTACGGTCGGCCAAAATTTCGGTGTCAGACTGTACAACAGGAGGTGGCACCATACAGTACGATTTTGACCGTAATTTGGCCGATTGGCTCCAATTTCGGCTCAAAACATTTCCTTCTCTTTGCAACGACTCTTGTATATAATTATTAATCAGGAGTCAAATACTGCGGCCAACTTTGAGTTTCCACTGCGATCCACTGCTGGGCCTTCCCCCGAGCTGATGCAGCCCAGGGAACTTCAGGGGGTTTGAAAAACCTTCGGTTCGCCCGCAACTAAAATTTTCTTTTTTGCGGGTCGCCCGTAGCTGGTTTTTATAAAGTAAAGAAATGTGCGGCTGCGCCGCACACTACTCACAAAATGTGCGGGTAAGGGTAAATTTTCGCCTGGGCTGCTAGCGCAACCCAGGCTTTCGGGCATTTAGGAAGCAGTCACAACAACGTCATTTGGGCACCACGAGAAGCACGGATGCGCATGCGTGCATATATGCGCGCATGCACATGCACCACAAGTAGTGTTACACGCACATGCCATGCTAAATGCCACGCACACGCACGCACAAATTCAAAACACCATCTATGTTTCCATGAGCAAGCACGCATGCACACATACACGTGTGCAGCCGTGTACGCATGGGCAGACACGCACATTGCACGTACAATACGTGTAGGTCCACGCCTGCAAATGCAGCATAACTCACCTTCGAGCATGAAATCGTACACATACAATCGCACACACATACATGAGTTTGTGCAGCCGTACGCACAGTGCACATTGCACCATGCAAGCACTCGCACGTACACATATGCCATTAGCACACGCATTCCATGTTATCATGCGCAAGCATGCACGTGCTCATTGAGTGCCCAGTGATGCCGTAGTACTACACATACGGGAGCCCCACACACCACACATACAGAAGACCCACACGTACGTAAGGCGCAGTGCAGTCACGCTCAGGTGCCGAGTAATGAGCACCAAAGAGCAGGGACCTGCCCTTCCTGCTACTCTACCCCCTGTACTCCTTGCTGCTCTTGGAATCCTCCCCTTGGGCACGAGAGGGGGCCTCCGCTGCGTCTCCTCCCCCACCCTGAACACGAGTCCCGTGCCTCTCTCCATCGGTATCACATTTTCTTTCGGGCAGCCCAAATTTACAATTTTAATTGTATGCGGGCTTTTCTCCGGGTAGCCCGGAATCGTCCCTTCACCTCCGGGCAAACCCAAAATTTGCTTATTTTTACGGCGCCCGTACGGGATGAAGTTACCTGAAGCAGCCCCAACCCAGCCTCAGGGTCGTTCAGGGTAGCATTTCTGTGGCGTCAGCACGCAAGAGGAGCATGCTGGAGGTTGAAACGGGAGGTGTTGGGAAAGAGAGGCCTTTCTGAGGCCATTTTTGCACTGGCAGTGCCAGCTTGGCACCGTACCATACTCCGTACAGTATATTACCGTAACCACGGTAAATTACAGTCCTCCCAAATCGTAATTACGCTGTAATTTACAATTACGGTACGTACAGTAAAGAGCGTACCGTAACGTACACCGTACAGTACACAGGCCTGGATACATTCCAAATGTATGGCCACATATGGTGTCAATTTTCAATTCTGGCTGCTTCTATGTGTATAGGATGCATGCTCACGACTTCTGGACAAGCTCAGGTGTTGTGTCAGATCCTCCAGACTACCTATGTCTGAGCGTGTTACTGAATAGACAACCCATCTGGGCGCTCCTTCAAGCAACCTGAGTGCATAACATCTCACCTGAGCGCTCCTTTGTGGACAACAAGCTCTTAGCTCGGGCGAGTAGCCCCCTGTTTTCCTCGCTGCTACCGCTGGATGATGATCTGTTGAGCGTGCTGCAAAGAAGAAAATAGATTACGGGCTACGCAGGATATCATGATCTGTTGAGCGTGCAGCAAAGAAGAAAATATAATACGAACTATGCAGGATATCATGATCTGTTGAGCGTGCTGCAAAGAAGATAGAAAACGGACTACGCAGGATATCATGAAGGGCACGACAAAACCAAATAGAAGATGACACAGCATATCACAGACCATCGTGCATTAGGGAAGGAATGAAAAGGCACTGTGCATGCTAGAGTGTGTAATGTACCGTGATAAGACCCATCGTGAAATAGGGAAGGAATGGAAGGGCACTGCGCAGGCTAGAATGTGCAATGTATTATGTTATAGACCATCGTGCAATATGGAAGGAATGAATAGGAACTGCACAGGCTAAAATTTCCATTTTTTTATGATGAGGAACTATAGTGCATTAGGGAAGGACAGAAAAGGCACTGCGCAGGCTAGAATGTGCAATGTAACTTGATGACGACAAACCCAGCTTGATTGGGGGAAGATGCAAGAGCGCTTGAGGAAAAATGATCGTGCTTATGACAGAAACAGTGCTATTAAGAACGGTCAAGGGCACTTGTGGAGACGGGAGCGTTAATGACCGAAGGAAAGCGCAAAAAAGAAAGTGCACACTTTAAAACGAAGAGGGCTTTGTGTAGGAACCAGCACCGACCTGCTCTTCCCTGGGTGTTCTGTGACTGTACTTTCCTTCTCTTTCCTATTGCTGCTGAAGTCCAGCATTTCGTCAGCGTCTGCGCAAGGGAGGTTGTTGGGACAAATTAAGGCAAACCGGGGGCAGTTGTTTGCCCTAAACATTTAGTCAACACTGATGTCCAGCATTTCGTCAGCGTCTGCGCAAGGGAGGTTGTTGGGACAAATTGAGGCAAACTGGGGGCAGTTGTTTGCCCTATACATTTAGTCGACACTTATGTCCAGCATGCCGTCAGGGTCTGCGCAAATAAGGTTGTTGGATCAAACTGGAACGTCCGCAAGCAGTTACCTGCCCTAATAATAGGGTTGGCCAGAACCATGTATATTATATATACGTTTATATACGTGCCCAGAACCATTTACGTTTACATACATGGTCGGAACCATATATATATATATATATATATACGTTTATATATGGCATTTTTGGCAGGGAAATCACCAAATATACGGTCATATACGGCGTGTATACACGGCTCGGGCCAACTCTACCAAAGACAACGTCTTTGTCCAGCACGCCGTGGCCACATCTGCGCAAAGAAGCGTGTTAGATCAAAGAAGCGTGTTAGCCAAAAGAAGTGTGTTAGTCCAGCACGCCGTGGCCACATCTGCGCAAAGAATGACGTGGCCAAAGAATGACGTGGCCAACGAATGAAGTGGCCAAAAAATGACGAAAGAATGACGTGGCCAGCACGTCGTGGCCACATCTGCGTAAAGAAGCTTGTCATCTATAATTGCGGCATGAGGCAACCACCCTTTAAGTAAAAAACGACGCCTTTGCAGAGACCTCATCATGCATTTGCTTATATCTATGCAGAGTTGGCCAGGGCCTTTTGAGTGTGCGTATGACGGTGTGAGCACAGTTCTTAATCAGCAGGGGAATTGGCAGTATACATATGGCCGCATACAATGTTTTTTACACGTTTTTGGCCAACCCTACACACGTATTATGTATAGGGCTGATTGATGCTGGCCAAAAAGATCCATGCATCAATTGCCTACTTTCAAATATCCCAAAATTGTGAGTGAAAATGCAATACAGTGTCAACGTCTCGATTGACTCTGATTATGCACAAATACAACAAACACACACACATACACACACCACCACACACACACACACACACACACACACGCACACACACACATACACACACACGCACACACGCACACACACACACACACAACAATCACACACACAACCCAAACGTACCAAAGGTGTCACAGTCCTTTGTCGCTCGTCGCCTGCTGCTTTTCTTGACCTTTTTCTTTGGGGCAGTTGACTTGAGTAAGGCATTCTGAAGTGGCTCAGGTCGACCCTCTGCAGTGGAGCAAGGTGTGTGTGTGTGTGTGTGTGTGTGTGTGTGAGGGGGGGTTGAGACAAACATGATTAGATATGTAGAGCGATTAACTTCACCATAAACTGCAACCGCAGCATGTTTTTTTATTCATGCTTTGAACTGCAGGCTGGTCATGATGCGCATTGGCGATTTGTGAGAAGTAGGATGGGCTTTGGCGATTTGTGAGAAGTAAGATGGGCTTTGGCGATTTGTGAGAAGTAAGATGGGCTTTGGTGATTCGTGAGAAGTAAATTGGACTTTGGTGATTTGTGAGAAGTAAGATGGGCTTTGGCGATTTGTGAGAAGTAAGATGGGCCTTGGCGATTTGTGAGAAGTGAGATGGGCATTGGCGATTTGTGAGAAGTAAGATGGGTTCACACTAAAATTGCAGGAAACAGCTACGCTTAAAAATTTGTCATCATTTACCTAAAAACCACCTGTGTCAGCAATATTTTGACACTATACTACTATATATTAACCAGCAAACCCCTTCTACTGTAAGTCAGTGGCAAGCATAAAAAGCATCACCCCCCACCCACTCCAATTCCTTCATATACATTCCTCTGATCCTCGTCGAAACCAACTGAGATCCCAACTGTTAACGATCTTGCAGCCTACGTGATGTTTGGCAGTTGAGCTTTACTTCACCATTTTCACAACCTCCCGTTGGTTCTCATCATAACCAACTGAGATCCCAACTGTTAACGCTCTTGCGGCCTACGTGATGTTTGGCAGTCGAGCTTTACTTCACCGTTTTCACAATCTCCCATTATTTCTCATCATAACCAACTGAGATCCCAACTGTTAACAATCTTGCAGCCTACGTGATGTTCGGCAGTCGAAATTTACTTCACCGTTTTCACAAACCTCCCGTTGGTTCTCATCATAACCAACTGAGATCCCAACTGTTAACGATCTTGTGGCCTACGTGATGTTTGGCAGTCGAAATTTACTTCACCGTTTCACAAACCTCTCGTTGGTTCTCATCATAACCAACTGAGATCCCAACTGTTGACAATTTGGTGGCCTGCATGAAGCGCGGCAAGCCAAATTTCCCTTCACCGTTTTTCACAAACCTCCCCTTAGTTCTCATCATAACCAACTGAGGCACCCACCTGTTGACGATTTGGCGGTCTGCATGAAGCGTGGCAAGTGGCAAGTCAAACGTCCCTTCACCGTTTTTCACTAACTCCCCCTTGGTTCTCTTCATAACCAACTGAGGCACCCACCTGTTGACGATTTGGTGGCCTGCATGAAGCGCGGCAAGCCAAATTTCCCTTCATCGTTTTTCACAGAAGTCCTCTTAATTGTCATCATAACCAACTGAGGCACCCACCTGTTGACGATTTGAAGGCCTGCATGAAGCGCGGCAAGCCAAATTTCCCTTCACTGTTTTTCACAAACCTCCCCTTAATTGTCAACCAACTGAGGCACCCACCTGTTGACGATTTGGTGGTCTGCATGAAGCGTGGCAAGTGGCAAGTCAAACGTCCCTTCACCGTTTTTCACTAACTCCCCCATAACCAACTGAGGCACCCACCTGTTGACGATTTGGTGGCTTGCATGAAGCGTGGCAACTCCCCCCCTCCTCCATCGGTGCTTCCTTTATTCAAGTCACGAGTGGTGCTTTCCAGTCGATGTCGTACGCGCTGATCCACTGCGAACGTGTGTGTGTGTGTGTGTGCGCGTGTGTGTGCGTGTGTTTGTGTCTGTATTTGTAACTGTGTGCGTACATGTTTGTGGGTGTGTTGGTGTTTGTGTGTGTGTGTGTGTTTGTGTGTGTGTGCATATGTGTGTGTGGTGTGTCTTTGCCTGTGTGCTCCAGCTGGTGATCTGCATATAACCAATGAGCATGGGTGCGTGTTTGGCACGTGTGCGCGTGTAGTGCCTGTGTGTATGCATGCGCCAGCTGGTGGCCTGCGTACAATATGCGAGCGTGCTTTTGTGTGTGCGTGTGTGTATGTGTGTGAGTGCATGTGTCACGTCTTTCTGTGTATCAGCGTATCTGCATGATCGTGAGTGTTAGAACGCTGACTTTAGGGGGAGGAACACGGCAGTGCATCACTTTTTGCCAAAAGAAGGATATTGAGCTAGGTTGCATGGATAGATTGTGGTGGAGGGGTGTTACGGTACCTGGTACCAAAGCGACTTCGTACCTTAAATTATCACAGGGATTTGGATGAGTATTGCATGAGTATTTATTCCTTTCATTTCTTTTCGATTGTTTCATGGATAGGTAGATTGTCATTGGTATCGATTCATGATGGAGCAGTGTGTTCGGAATTGACAGAATGGCAGCAAGGACATGCACACACTTCCTTTCAATACAAAAATGTACGCCTTGTTAAGAAGAGCACTGAGTCAATAAAAAAAAGGGCGCCTTGTGAAGAAGAGTACTGAGTTAATAAAAAATGTACGCCTTGTGAAGAAAAGCACTGAGTCAATAAAAAATGTACACCTTGTGAAAAAGAGCTCTGAGTCAAAAATAAATGTACGCCTTGTTAAGAAGAGCACTGAGCCAATAATACATGTACGCCTTGTAAAGAAGAGTACTGAGTTAATAAAAAATGTACGCCTTGTGAAGAAAAGCACTGAGTCAATAAAAAATGTACGCCTTGTGAAGAAGAGCGCTGAGTCTTTACGGCAATGGGAGTTTTGCGTACCTCCCATGCTTGGCAAAGCGCTACATGATATGTGCACATCTTGATGATGTATGCCCTGATGGTGCCTATAAATATAACACACACTCACACAAACACCCAGACCCACACACACACACACAAACACACCCACCCGCACCTTCACCACCATTCACCTTCACGCAACCAAACACTCACACCCGCACCTTAACCACCACCCACACCACCACCATTCACCTACACACATCCAGACACCGCAAAACCACCACCCACCCCACCCACACCCCCAACCCCAACCCCCAACCCCCAACCCCACCTGCAACTTAACCACCACCCCCACCACCGCCATTCACATACCCGCAGAGGTAAACACACACAAAGCGCAAGGGTTTAGGGTTAATGTTAGGGTTAGCTAAAACCTAAATCCTAAACCTTAACCTTAAATCCCTAAACCCTAAACCCTGAACCCTAAACCCAAAACCCATGCAAGCACACCTGATCCAGGAGAGGGCACCAAATCTTCATGGCTGACATAGCCCCCTGGAGAGAACCCTCTGCCACTGACACTAGCATTTGGAATCGACACCTGCAAGGCCTGCTGTCCTCTGCTCATGGAGTTGACGGACGAGAAGCGTGCTGATCGCGTAGGACGAGGCGGGATAGTGTCTGTTCAATGGTGATGTGTATTTTCATGGTAATATGTATATTCGTAAGTGCGTGCTGATCGCGTAGGACGAGGCGGGATAGTGTCTGTTCAATGGTGATATGTAGATTCATGAGAGTGAGTGTGTTTGAGTATGTGCGTTTGCGTGTGTGTGTGTGTTTTGTGTGTGTGTACGTGTATATTTGTGAATATGTGTGCAAGTGTGTACGTGTGTGTGCCAATGTGAATACATGTGTGTGTGAAATCACAGTTGCAAGTGACCGCAGGCTGCAAAGACAAAAGTGGTAGGTGGCAGGCTTGCTAAGAAAGAAGTGATGGGTGATGGGCGGCAGGTTTGCTGAGAGAGAAGTGGTGGGTGTTATGTGCTATAGTGACCATGAGATGTTCAGCCTCTGCTATATCACTCAATCACGGCAGCAAACAGAAGCCAGTCATATCTAGCTCCCATGCCATTGCCGTCGTTGAAGATATACAAGACACACAACGCAGCTATACCAACACACAGCATCAGTGTTGTGCACCTGACGCTTGACGGCGTCAATGGTAAATGACGCTGACGGCGTAATTTATGTCAAATTGACGGTGAAAATAG
>Ga0307945_1000731_pt1 | contig 23749 bp, 20 predicted proteins | sample OrgLakmetagen228_FD_201818 | JGI IMG/M metagenome (GOLD analysis project Ga0307945, IMG submission 201818) | Saline water microbial communities from Organic Lake, Antarctica - #228 | ecosystem: Environmental > Aquatic > Non-marine Saline and Alkaline > Saline | place: Antarctica: Organic Lake...
GTGGGGGGGTTGGGGTTGGGGTGTGTGGGTGTGGATGTGGGTGTGGGTGTGGGTGTGGGTGTGGGTGTGGGTGTGTATATGTTTGGGGATCCTTAGCTGATGTTGTTGTTATGATGCGTGACGCCAGTGGGGGGCAACGCCAGGTCACAGACATCACGCACAGGTGGAGCTGTTGAGCTACAGAACACACACATGCGCACACACACACACAAATGTTTGCACACACACAAAGACATGCACACACACACAAACACACACACACACACACACACACTAGACAGAGACATCTATACGCACACATTCACACGCGCATTCTCAGTCACAGGCTCTGCGCGCAAATCAATTGTGTACAGGTGGGACGGGTAAGCTGGAGGGTGCTGCCTCCGACCAGCCACCTGCTAATCCCCCTCAGAGCACCGATCCCTTTGGGGGTGATGCCCTCTTTGGCTCAGGTGAGGGCCTGCTTTGTGAACCTATGCTTGCGCTTGCTCGAATACACGTGTGTGTGTATGTGTGTGTGTGCGTGTGTGTGTGTACACCATTGTGTATGTAGCATTGATCCCTTTGGGGGTGATGCCCTCTTTGGCTCAGGTGAGGGCCTGCTTTGTGCATATGGGTGAGCTTGCTTAAGTATACATGTATATATGCACACACTTGTATATGTAGCACCGATCCCTTTGGGGGTGGTGCCCTCTTTGGCTCTGGTGAGGGCCTGCTTTGTGAACCTATGCGTGTGTGTGTTGTATTATCTGTGTGTGTATCTGTGTATGTTAATGTTTGTGTGTGTGCTAGCCTTGTGCATGCGCATCAGCAGAAACACCGGCAATGCACTTGTGCCATGTACACAGTTGTATATGGTGTGTGTACACGGTTTTGGACACACACACACACACACACACACACACACACACACACACACAAACAAACAAACAACACGTTGTTGCACACTTTTGTGTACAGGTACAGAGGGAGGAGCCGTCCCTCCCCCTACATCCTCAGCCTCCCCCCGCAATAAGGTCAATTCAGACCAAGATGAAGACAACACTCACTTCCGCCTGCCCCCCCCTCCGAGCAGCGGAGGCTTGGGGGGTGGTAGCAAGCACAGCAAGAAGGGCACGGCTGCAAGTGGCAGTAGCTCACACGGTACCACGTCCTCTGTAAGCGGTGAGTGTGTGTATTTTTGTTTTTTCGTGGTTTGCGTGTGTTTGTGTGTTTTTGTGTGTTCGTGTGTTTGTGTTTTTGTGAATGTGTGTGTTTGTGTCTGTGCTTGTGTGTTTTGTGTTGTTAGTATATGCCAAGGTTGTAAACGCTGTGAGGGCAGCCAGCGTTGCAAAAGTTGTGCGGGCACAGCTAAGAGCAGTGACAGCTTTCGCCATGTCACTTCCTTAGGGTTGGCCAGAACCGTGTATATACACCGTGTATGACCGTATACATGGATGTTTCCCTGCTAAATTTACAGTACATACACCGTATATATATCTAATTTTGGCCAACTCTACACTTCTTCAGTCAGTCGTGAGACTTGTGAGTGCGTGCATGTGTTGCATATGCGTTTTAAATATACAGTGTGTGCGTGTATTGTGTGCATGAGTGTGGTGCATATGTGTTTTAAATATACGTAGTGTGTGCGTGTTGTGTGTGCATGAGTGTGTTGCATGTGTGTTTTAGATATACGTAGTGCGTGCGTGTATTGTGTGCATGAGTGTGTTGCATATGCGTATCAAATATACGCAGGGTTGGCCAGGATCGAATCTACACCGTTCACAACCGTATATTTGGTGATTCCCTGCCACACATGCCGTACGTATGTATTCCGTATATTTGGTTCTGGCCAACCTTAGGTATGAGTAGGGTTGTCCAGAACCATGCATATACGGTGTATATACAATATTTTTGGCAGGGAAATCACCAAACGGGCAGTCATGTACAGTATATATAAAGGTTATTTCCCTGCTGAAATTACAGTACATGCACCGTACAGATATTTGGTTCTGGCCAACCCTAGAAACACAAAACACACGCACAAAACACACACACAAACACACGCATATAACATGTAACATGTAACACATGTAACACGCATATTGCATGTAACGCGTAAGCACATGTAACACGCATATTGCATGTAACGCGTAACACGCATATTGCATGTAACATATAACACGCATATTGCATTTAACATTTAACACGCATATCACATGTAACACATGTAACACGCATTTTGCATGTAATACAGTAACACGCATATTACATGTAACACACGTAACACGCATATAACATGTAACACATGTAACACATGTTACTCGCATATTGCATGTAACACATGTACCACACGTAACACGCATATAACATATAACATGTAACACATGTTACACGCATATTGCATGTAACATGTAACATGCGTGTAACATGTGTGTGTGTTGTGTTGAGTTGTGGCATTAGTGTCTATAGGGTGTTAGCATTGCGGGGGGTAGTAGAGCAGCAAGGGTGTGGCTGCAGGAGATGCGGCCCGCACAATCTTCTTTTGTTCATATACAATTATTGATTTGCGAATTGATTTGCGAGTTGATTTGCGAGTTGACTGAGACCATTCTGTTTTTCACGTCTTTCTCGTTTTGAGCATCACCCATTCATCTTGCACTCTTAACACGTGTCCAAACCCACTTCTACATTCCACACTAACAAACACAATGCGATTTCGTGTTGCAACACCCACAAGCACACGCAATCACACACATACGCACGCACACACACACACACACACACACACACACACACAGAGAGTGTACTCGGCAGCAGCGGTGCCAATTGGGGAGATAGCCGAGGAGGAGGAGGAGGAGGAGGAGGAGGGGGAGAAGGAGAAGGAAGCAGCTTTGGGTTGCAAGAAGAGGTAGAGCAACCGCACCACAACAAGATGGGAGGCAAGAAGAAGGGAGGGGGAGGTCTGGACGGCCTGTTTGCTGATGGGCCCCCTCCCCCCCCTGCTGCTGCTACGCCGTCCTTTGCACCGTCTTTCCCAGCTTTCAGTCCACCGGTAAGAAATGTGTGTGTGCGTTTGTATACACGTTTCTCTCTCCTTCTCTCTCTCTCTCTCTCTCCCTCTCTCTCTCTCTCTCTCCCTCTCTCTCTCTCTCTCTCTCTCTCTCCCTATGTGCTTTACACACGCACGCACATGCTCATGCTCATGCTCATGCTCACACACACGTATACATACATGCATGCACGCATGCATACATGTACGTACTTTTGTTTTCTGCACACACAGACACGTATGTTCGTATATACCCTTATAAATACACCATGCATATATTAAGACGTATAGTTCGCTCCCGTGTTTGAATGCAGGTGGGAGGAGGCAGCAGCTCAGATGATGAGGGCCAAGACGACACCTCTTCGGATGGTATGCCAGACGAGCCGGCAGGTGTGTGTGTATGCGTGTGTGTGTGCACATGTGTGTAAGTGCGCGTGTGTTTGTGTGTGCTGTTGTGTGTGAATTCAAACGACTTCATTGCTTGCACTAGCCTTTGTAAACGTCTAAGCCTTGGTCTTGATTGCTTGCACTAGCCTTTGTAAACGTCTAAGCCTTGGTCTTGATTGCTTGCACTCGCCTTTGTGAACGTCTAAGGTCTTGATGAACGTCTGAGGTCTTGATTGCTTGCACTAGCCTTTTTGAACGTGTAAGGTCTTGATGAACGTCTGATGTCTTGATTGCTTGCACTAGCCTTTCTGAAAGTCTGAGCCTTTGTCAACGTCTTGATTGCTTGCACTAGCCTTTGTATAGATACTGATCTGTGTGCGAGTAGTATGCGTGCGTGGCACACACATACAATAACACACAATTGCATACACACACACACACGCACAAACGCACATACACACGCACGCACAAAAACACACACACATACACACATGTGCAGCCAACCCCTTCTCTGCACCTCCTGCTGCACCGTCCCTCCCCTTTCAAGTGGCCGACCACGACGACAGCTCTGATGATGATGGTGATGATGAAAGTGGCGACGACGGCAGCGGTGCTGTGGAGCATACACGAGAGGCAGACAGCGCACCCTCTCCCCCCCACCACAAAGGTAGGAGGTCAGGTAGGAGAGGTCAGGAGGAGAGGTCGGGTAGGAGGCCAGGAGGAGAGGTCAGGTAGGAGGTCTTGGTCCTGAGCTTGATTGGTTGGTGTTGATCGGTTGGTGTTGATCGGTTGGTGTTGATCGGTTGGTGTTGATCAGTTGGTGTTGATTGGTTGGTGTTGATTAGTTGGTGCTGATTGGTTGGTGCTGATTGGTGTTGTCGCTGTGTTGTGCTAACAACCCACACTGTATGTCTTGCTATCCATACGCTTGTGCTACCAACCCACACTGTATATCTTGCTATCCATGCGCTTGTGCTACCAAGCCACACTGTATGTCGTGCTCCCCACAATATCATGCTTTCCACACTATCGTGCTGCCCACACTGTATATCTTGCCACCCATTATTCTGTGCTACCACACTGTCGTGCTGCCCACACTGTTATGCCTCCCAAACTGCCTCCCAAACTGTCGTGCTGCCCACTCCGTATGTCGTGCTACGCATGATTTTGTGCTATTTGCACTGTCGTGCTACCACACTGTCATGCCTCCCAAACTGTCGTGCTGCCCACTCTGTGTGTCTTGCTGCCCATAATTTTGTGCTACCTGCACTGTCGTGCTGCCCACTCTGTGTGTCTTGCCACCCATTATTTTGTGCTACCTGCACTGTCATGCCTTCCAAACTATCGTGCTGCCCACACTGTGTGTCTTGCTACCCATAATTCTGTGCTACCTGCACTGTCGTGCTGCCCACACTGTCATGCCTCCCAAACTGTCGTGCTGCCCACTCTGTGTGTCTTGCTGCCCATAGTTTTGTGCTGCTTACAATGTCATGCTTTCCACACTATCGTGCTGCCCACACTCTGTGTCTTGTCACCCATTATTTTGTGCTACCTGCATTGTCGTGTTGCCCACACTGTCATGCCTCCCAAACTATTGTGCTGTCCACACTTTTATGTCGTGCTCCTCACACGGTCATTCTTCCCACCCCCCAGCCTTCACACTACCCTCACGATTCATCCTTTTTTGGCAGCCCTTTGAGCACTGAACAGGCCCTGTGCAGGCCCTGAGTACTGAACAGGCCCTGGGCACTGAACAGGCCCTGAGCACTGTGCAGGCCCTGAGTACGGGAGCACTGAACAGGCCCTGAGTACTGAACAGGCCCTGCGTAATGAACAGGCCCTGAGTACTGAACAGGCCCTGCGTACTGAACAGGCCCTGGGTACTAAACAGGCCCTGAGTACTGTACAAGCCCTGAGTACTGAACAGGCCCTGAGTAATGAACAGGCCCTGAGTACTGAACAAGCCCTGAGTACTGAACAGGCCCTGGGTACTGAACAGGCCCTGAGTACTGAATAGGCCCTGAGTACTGTGCAGGCCCTGGGTACTGAACAGGCCCTGGGTACTGAACAGGCCCTGAGTACTGAACAGGCCCTGGGTACTGAACAGGCCCTGGGTACTGGACAGGCCCTGGGTACTGAACAGGCCCTGAGTAATGAACAGGCCCTGAGTAATGAACAGGCCCTGCGTAATGAACAGGCCCTGAGTACTGAACAGGCCCTGCGTACTGAATAGGCCCTGAATACTGAACATGCCGTGAGTACTGAACAGGCCCGGGGTACTGAACAGGCCGTGAGTAATGAACAGGCCCTGATTTCTGAACAGGCCCTGAGTAATGAACTGGCCCTGAGTAATGAACAGGCCCTGAGTAATGAACAGGCCCTGGGTAATGAACAGGCCCTGGGTACTGAACAGGCCCTGAGTATTGTGCAGGCCCTGAGTACTGAACAGGCCCTGAGTAATGAACTGGCCCTGAGTACTGAACAGGCCCTGAGTAATGAACTGGCCCTGGGTACTGAACAGGCCCTGGGTAATGAACAGGCCCTGAGTAATGAACAGGCACGGTACGTCACCGCGTACTGCGAATCTTTTCGACCCCCTTGCAGAACGTCAGGAGCAATTATAATAATTGAATTGAAGCTCCTCACGAAATCCGCATTTGGGGCAAAATAACAAGTTGTCTACAGGTTCTAGGTTCGAATACGGGTCAGAGCACCCGAATACTTTTGCTCCAAAAACGCGATTTACTCCTTGTTTTCCGCCTTTCAATCGCATATTTCCTCTAGCTTTTGACTTTGCTCATGTGCATGAGGCCTCGCTTGCTTATTCAGGAAAGGGGCAAGAAAAGTTGCATAAGCTCGCATAATATTTCATAGTCAGGTCTTGCCCTCCTCGCATTGCTCGCAACGCGCAACTTAGATTTATTGAACCTTGCATTACGCGCCTGTGCGGCAGTTAATAATGCTTACAGGCACAATATTCAGTAGTGGGTGGGTTTCTAGGGGGCCCGAGGGACGGTCACGAAGTCATAAGCCATACATTATGACCAGGGTTGGGTCATACGCTCCTGAGGGACGTTCAAAACGATAAAATACGTGTAAAGTACAAACTACGCACGTTATACGTTTCATATGTTTTGCTTTTTTGGGAGTGCCGATTTTGGGGTCGAAATGGGCCAACATCGCCTCAAAACGCCACCACTCCGACTAAACCTTTCATATAAATATGTATAACAATATATACATATTTTATTGCCAAGCAATATATAAATATGTTAATGCCATAATCTTGTTGTTAGGACTCGCAGGAACATCACTTGAGGGTCGCTCTTGGTACTGAAATTGTTAAAATCTCGCAGAATACGGACTATTTGAATTCATATAATACGGCCTTATTTTAGTTTATACCGTATTATACGCGTAAGATACGAAATAAAAGCGTATGACCCAACCCTGATTAGGACTGTGCTGGATCTAGGCTTCTAGGGAGCCTGAGGGATGGTTCATAAAGTATAAATTCGTACAACATGACTGTGCTGGATCCAGGCTTCTAGGGGGCCTGAAGGATGGGTCCCAAGTCATAAGGCATTCAAGGCTGTGCTGGAATTTGGGTGCCAAGTTGTCCAAAGGATTCAGGTTATGGCTAGGCACCTTAGCCCTACGAGGCTCTTCTTCGCATCCAACAAATCCTGAATTCCTACTGTTCGAGTCAACCAGAACAGTATGCATCATACACGCACGCACGCACGCCTGCACATGCACAAACACATGCACACACACACACACGCATGCACAAACACGCACACGCTCACACGTATCCGCATGAATTCCTACAGGCGCATCTGGTCCTGCAGCTCCTGCCACCCAGGAGCAAGCAGATGGCAGCAGCAACACCGAGCTCTCAGCCTTGCCTGCATCTGAAGCCGCAGCAGGTGTGTGGGCGTGCATGTGTATGCAAGCGTGCGGAAGTGTGTTGTTTTTTGTGGGCGTACGTCTGCTTGTATGCTTGTGCCTGTGCCAGTGCCAGTGCCTGTGCACATGTGTGTGTGTGCCTGTGCCAGTGCCTGTGCACATGTGTGTGTGTGTGTGTGTGTGTGTGTGTGTGTGTGTGTGTGTGTGTGTGTGTGTGTGTGTGTGTGTGTGTGCGTGTGTGTGGGTGTGTGTGGGTGTGTGTGCCTGTGTGTGCGCATGGTTGTGGACAGCGCGCTGCAACCCTCCTATCCTCTCACCCATCCATTCCTCCTTTTAGTATATTTGAACATCCTTACATCAGACCGTCCTTGGTTGTGTGGGCAGTGGCTGTCCTAAGCCGGTGATTTCAGAACGTTCCCTCACTTGTGACTCAATCCTTGGGGCCACCTCATAAATTGATTTTGCCTCCATCAGTCTGAAGCAGTGTAAGGTTCCCTGCCCTCCTTCTGTGCGCTCAACTACAAAAATTGGAAGAAAACGAAATAGAAAAACTGAGCAGGCAGAGAAAAACCACTTGCCAAACTAATTAAGGAATGGGAGCTCCTTTGATCCCGAGTACCGTGAAGCTCCCCAACACAGAAAAGACAAAAAACCATAGGGGATCAGAAGGTTTGCAGGCTTGGCCTGAAGCCAGATCCTGATGAGAGTTGGTAATACTACTGGAAAATGCGCGCCTGGTATATGGACAACTTATTCCCAGTCGACAGGGGCCACGTATACACAGTGTGTAACTAGGGTTGGCCAGAACCGTATATACACATATATACACACCGTATATGACCGTACGTATGGTGATTTTCCTGCTAAAAATACCGTATGTGCACCGTATATACGTATACATGCATTGTTCTGGCCCAGCCTGTGTATAACGATGTACTATGCTGGTTTGGCTTAATGCACAACAACACATGGTCATTGATGGTGTGTGACTCCACAGACAATCCTGGCCAAGCCCACAAACCACTCATCCCTACTTGCCTTGCGCATCCCCCCCTGCAACTCCAACCACTTGGGTTGCTTGGACCATATACACACATGTTCAGGGTTGGCCAGAACCATATATACATAGGGTGGGCCAGAACCATTTATTTTTACGTGAGTACGGTGTACATACGGTATTTTTGGCAGGGAAATCACCATACATGCGGTCATATACGGTGTGTATATACGGTTCTGGCCAACCCTGGTGTATATATACAGTATTATTGGCACGGAAATCATCAAATATATGGTGTATACATAAGATTATGGCCAACCCTACACATGTATTTTTATGTAGGGTTGGCCAGAACCGTATATACACACCGTATGTGACCGTATATACGCACCATATGTGACCGTATATACACACCGTATGTGACCGTATATTTGGTGATTTCCCTGCCGAGAATACCATATATATGGTGCTGGCCAACCCTGTTTATATGGTGTACAAACGTTGCAGGTAAATCTCCAAAAACATGGTCAATAAATACGGTGTGAGTATTTGGTTCTGGCCAACCCACAATCCACACATGCCTGCTTGCCTCGCGTATTCCCCCCTGTCCTCCCACATGATCAGGCTAGGCCACAACCATGTATACATGGTGTATACACTATACACGTTGTTTTTGGCAGGGAACTTGCCGAATATACGGTCATGTACGGTGTGTATATACGGTTCTGGCCAACCCAACACATGAGAAATTGTATGTGCATGTGCCCACCCTGCTACTGCTTCTTTACTTGCGCCACAAAATGACCCCCACAAAACCCAACGATTCACTTTGTGCTTGCTTGATGCCAAAACACACCTCCCAACGCTCGACGCAAGCACATGCGCACACACATGCACACACATAAACGTACACACACACACACATGCACAGACATACATACATACACACAAACGTACACATACACGCACACACACATATACACACAGCACCCGGCCTCACCTCTCTCCCAGGCTCCTCCAGCACCCCCCGCTCCCACCACAATCCTACCTATTCCATAGACGCCCCAGCAGCCCCCGACGCTTCTTCTGCTCCTGCCCCTGCTTCTCATACTGCTGCTCCAGGCCCCCCTGCGGACTCTGGACATGTCCTCAATCCCGCCTTCAGGTCAGTGGACGGCAGGGGTGTGTGTGTTTGCATGTTCAAACAAGAGGGTGCAAGCTTGGCCTCCTAGGGTTGCTCACTTGTATGTGTGTGTTTTGAGTAGGATTGGCCAGAACCATATATATACATCGTTTACGTGTATAGGTATCACGCATACTTGGTGATTACCCTGTCAAAATCACCATACATAAACTGTATATATATATATATATGGCTCTGGCCAACCCTAGTTTTGAGGGGTTGCCTCAGGCAATGTGTCTGCACCCAAGAGCCGTGCAAAGGGCACCTCCTCTCCACAGAAGAGGCTGCGCAGATGATGGCTCTGTTTGGAGAAGACCAGCAGAGCTGTATGCAGAGTTGGCCAAGAACTAAAATTACAGAGCGCGCACACAGTTGTCGGTAGGAAAACCTCTCTGCACATCTCCACACATAAGTATTCCCACTCAATTGTACCTCCTCTAAATGTACATCCATATATTTAGGGTTAGTTATAGGGCTAGGGTTTAGGGTTAGGGTTAGGGCTAGGTTTAGTATTCCCACTCAATATGTACATCATATATGTAGGGTTAGTTATAGGGCTAGGGTTTAGGGTTAGGGTTAGGGTTAGGTTCAATATTCCCACTCAATTGTACCTCCATCCAAATGTACATCCATATATTTAGGGTTAATTATAGGGCTAGGTGAAGGGATTAGGGTTAGGGTTAGGTTTAGTATTCCCACTCATATGTACCTCCATCCAAATGTGCCTCCGCATGTAAACATATGTAAGCATAGTACCTCCGCATGTACACATATGTACGCATATGTGAACACACGGTCGTTCATGTTTCGTATGTTCCATACGCCCCTGGTAAGTGTGAGCTACGTGCCTCTGGTGAGTGTGAGCTACGTGCCTCTGGTAAACGTGAGCTACGCGCCTCTGGTAAGTGTGAGCTACGTGCCTCCCGAGCGCTGAATAGGCATGCACTATGTTTGAGCCCATAGTGTTCAATTGTCAGCCCTCATGGTGATTCAAGTGTTCTGGTGTCAGCCTTCATGGTGTTCCAAGTGTTTTGGTGACAGCCCTCGTGGTGTTCAAACTGTTTTGGTGTCAGCCCTCATGGTGTTCCAAGTGTTTTGGTGTTAGCCCTCATGGTGATCCAAATGCTTTGGTGACAGCCCTCGTGGTGATTCAAGTGCTCTTGTGTCGGCCCTCATGGTGTTCCGACTGTTTTGGTGTCAGCCCTCGTGGTGTTCCAAGTGTTTTGGTGTCAGCCCTCATGGTGATTCAAGTGCTCTGGTGTCGGCCTTCATGGTGCATGGATGGTTTGCCTTATGTCGGTCAAATCATGTTAGTCAAATCATGTTAGGCACACAGGTCAGGCTTGATGGCGTCGTCCTACTCTGATGCTTAGACTTGATGGCGTCGTCCTACTCTTATGTTTCTACTCTGATGCTCAGACTTGATGGCGTCGTCCTTCTCTTAAGTAGGGTTGGCCAGAACCGTATATATACACCGTATATGACCGTATACTCGGTGATTTCCCTGCCAAAAAGTCTGTTAATACACCGTGTATGGTTCTGGCCAACCCTACTCTAATGCTCAAGCGTATGGCGCCGCATCCTACTCCAATGCCTTAAGCATGCTGCTTGATGGCTAGGCTTGATGGCACTGCCTACGTCCTACTCTTTCTTCCTCTTTTATATCCCTTGGCCTGTCTCTCTGGTCTTGCCTGCCAGCATGATTTATTGCACATCAATCTTCAAGTAGGGCAATAGCGCAAAGCCTTGCAGACAGGGGGGTTCGCATAAGTGTGCGTTGGGAGTGGAAGTTGTGCTGTTCTGTGGAGGCTCCTTCTGTATGTACCCATCAGAGTTTTTGTGAACACCCCTTATATACACACACAAAAACACACGTGGGCACACGTACACACACACAAACACACACACACACACACGCACACACACTCACACACACACACTTCCGCACATGCACACACTCACACACTCACGTACACACACACTCTCACACGCACACATACACATTTCAACACTTGCAGTGAATCTGGTGACCTTGGCAGCAAAGGTCTGGCCCCAGCAGTGCCAGGAGCACCCCCCCCCGAAACAAGTGTCAACGGAGCGGGTGGTGTTGATGCTGCTCGTGCTGCTGCTGCTGATGCTCCTACATCAGAGCAAGGGGGGCTCAACTGAAGAGATACTGTCCCCTTTTATTTCCTTATTATCCCAGCGCCTCATGCTGATACGCACTCTGTGGTCCGGCCATCAAATCCCTCAAAAACAGGCAGGCCCCTCATGTGTTCTGGTGCAGTCCTGGACTGTCAGAGTTAGTGCCGCAGTAGTTTGGAACACGTCAGGAGGGGGGAAGAGGGGCGTCAAGAGAGTGGCTGCCGGCAGATGTGCCTGTCGTCGGCAGTTGGCAGAGATATGTAGGCGGCAAGGGTGTATGTGTATGTGTATGTGCGTGAGAGACTGCCACCCGGCTAAAATAGTGAGGCAGTACTACAGTACTACATAACAACGGCTGATTGAAGTATTCGTGGTTTTTGCTGGCATTTGCCAAGACTTATAGAGCGTGGACCTGGACTTTGTCTTAGGCACAACGACATCGGTATCGGACGGAGCGGTTTATGTCCCGACAGATCGTGTGTGAGCTAAGAACTACAGCACCTTCCTCGTGAATGTTTCTCTTGTAGTTGTGAGTACATGAAGCTACCTTGACCTCAACCCGTTGCACGGGTGAACTTCCAGGAGGGGCATCTGAGGCCCAAATTGGGCACGTTTAAATGATATGCTCTATGGCTCATGCACCCCCAACTGGCTAGCTCCAATTTTGACATCAAGATTCTATCAGTGGTTGTTAGGTCTGGAGCTTGCCTATTGGGCCGCAAATGCTTCATTTGTAAAAAGTAAAAGTCTACACTGGAAGTCACCAGCGTGCTTCAAGGAAAGGCTCTCAACTAGTGCTCACACTAGCCAGATCCCCACCGAAAAACGAAAAAGAGAAACAACAGAGACTAGTCGGGATTCAGCGGAATGTCAGCCATGCGATCCGGCCTGCGCCTAGCCCTCCTGAAGCCAGCCGCTCTACCAATACACCCCCTTCCAGATCCCCCATTATCACTGTTGTTGTTGTTAGTGTATTTTGTCTTGTTTTTGTAATCTTGTTTAAGCTTTTCATTGCGTGGCAGTGCAGTTTAGTAGCTAGTTGGTGCACTTTGTGCGTGGGGACGCCTAAGTATAGTGGAAGAGTTATGGTGTGCGTACTGATTTTAGGTTGTGCCCCCGACTCCAAGAAGTATAACATGAAGTGTGACTTGGATGTTTTGAGAGATGCCTCGGAGGCTCCGATCCTCTCCTTGTTCGTAGACGCTGGATAAGAGGTTGATGTTGGTTGTGCGCTTTTTCTAATGTCTGTTGCGGGGTTAGATCTGAACAGAATTTGAATTCTACAAAATGTATGTCTCTGTCCTTTGGGGGGTCTGTTTGTGATCCAAATGCCTGCCTCTTCCCTCAATGGGCATAATGGGGAATGGCACATTAACTTGCAAATTTTGCCAACCACTTGGTCTTTTTGCCCCATTTCTTTTGCAATGATCTTAATTTATAAAGATTTCAAAACACTAAAAATCACTGGGTTTGGTGCGCTGGCTGGTCAGATACAGCATATGGCTGCTCAAAAAGTAGGGTTTATGCTGCGGCCGATTAGGTATTATAGGCCCCCTAATTTGCGTGCTTCAAGCTCAGCTGCATTGAAATCCTACATAGCAGAGCTGAGCTGGAAACCTGCAAGTTAGGGCCACCTGCCCTAGGAGCATGCAAAAAGTATACCCATTTTTGGCCTCAGATAACCCCCTCTGGTAAATTGCTTTCTATAAGGGCAGTAATGCTTGACATCAAGTCGAGGCTGTGACCAGCTATTGGTTCCCCCTGTAAGTACACAAAGCAAAGTGCAACAAAACAAAGCAGCAGAGGACCTGAGGCATTAAGTACCGGTTAATTGTTTTCAAATTCCATTAGGTGCAAAAGAGGCTGCAAACAAACAAACTCCCGAGTTGTCTGCAGCATGCAGAAACATTTGAGCTCTTGTAGGCAAGTGACTTGTGTGGTGCACTTTTGTATGGAGTGCATAGCCTCCCTTTCTTAGCCATCTTCAATACTTCATTAGCTGTGTATTTAATTCTGCTTGTTAGATTTTGTGCCCCTGCTTCTGGTGCCTTCTTACTGGCTCCTTTTTGCTGTGCCGGCATTTCTTTTGCGCGCAGGTATGTGTGTGTCAACAGCCAAGGTTTCTGCTTGGCTCTTCCCTTTTTGGGTTTTGGATTTCCCCCTCTCTCTCTCTCTCTATCTCTCTCTCTCTCTCTCTCTTTTTACTTAGGCTTTTGGTCTCTGTTTTTCCACTCTGTAATTCCTTGTGCCCAGATACTGAGCAAGCCGTAATAGAACAAAAGAGGATAACGTCAGAGGGGGCAAATATGGTTCTACATAGACATGTTTAAATATGCTCTTTGAACCATGTGTGGCACGATTGGCTTCTCAGGCTTCTAGTTTTAGATATCAACCAGTCTGTGGGTCTAAGGTTCGGATCTTGCTAATCATTCAGTGATGTTTTGAGTTCCTTAAAATCATTTATAACATTGCAAATTAGTTGAACTGACAAAGTTGCAAACGGGGACCGTAGATAACACTGACGTTACCATTCACGCTTCGTAGAAATTGCTATTTGACAGCACGCTGCTCGTCTGCGTGGAGATCTCTGTATGTAAACTTTGGTAGTCCAAGGGTTAACACACTTATTTTGACGTATCCCTTAACCTGTATCACGGCGCAGTCTTGTATCTCATCGCAGTCCCGGATCACATTGCAGAGTGTAACATGCATAAGTAAAGTAAGGTTTACTTATCGCTCATTCATCTGGTTAACCATTTTGGGCCGCTACGCTACATTTCTTTTGATGCTTTAGTAGCATCAAAGTAGGTCTCAAACGTGTATAATGCTTCGTCAACGTCCTCACTACCATTGTGCCACCAATTTAGACGTACTTTTTAACCTGTATCACGGCATTGCCTTGTATCTCATCGCAGTCCCGGGATCATATCTCGTCGCAGTTCCGGGATCATATTGCAGAGGGTGATCTGTGTTACATCAACCAAAAGTTGGCAGGGAAGTGCCACAACTTTTTTACTCCCTAGCTCTCTGGCTCTGAGACTCCTTGTGCAATTATAAGAGCATTCTGACTTGTTCCCTTAATACAATCAGGTTGAGCACAAAGCTGTATGTATGTGCGTATATTGCCCACGGTCACCGCTGGCCTGATTATGCACTTTTGCACCTTTATTTTTTTGACATTTATTCAATGTCAGGAGCTATCAAAATAATCAGCAAGTTGATCATTTGATTATAACTCTGTGAAGCGGAATCCCCTCTTTCTTGTCTACTGACGCAGTACAATCTGTAAGCATGCCTAGATTCTGAAATGACCAGGGGTAAAATCTGGGCAACTTTGTCCCCTGGTTGGGATCCCAGAGCGACACCACTATTTTGTGAGGCATCTAAAATCTTATTCTTTCTTAATTCTTTTCACCTAGTTTGACACAAGCATGGGCAGGCCCATGTGTCACAGTTCATTTCGATTTGCATTGTAGTAGATGATTTACAGTGGGCGCTGCCAGTGGTCGGTTTGATTGAAAATGTCGACACACGTACATGTCTTTCATTCATCATCTTAGTGTGCTTGCCCCAGGCATTAGCATTCAGCTATGGTGGTGAAGACAACTTGATCTCTCTATTTCGGTGATGCCCGCGTATTTTGCTATTTGGCTCCGCTTAAATGACTTGGCTCTCCATTTTTTCTAACAAGGGGGGGGGGACCTAGTAGAGTTCATGGCGTTGCAGACCCGGCTTGGATCCAGTCTGGTTTGAAAGAAAACAACAGTAGAAAATATCACATTTTACGATCTATGTTAATTGAGGTTGTGCATTTATTTCTATTGTTGCAATTTTTCATTAAGAGTGAAACGATATACTCTGGAAATGCCTCTGGTGGTATCCGAATCCGATATCCGATCCGACTCGACATCCGTTTTTCCGAAGCTCAGTCCTTTTCGCTACAAAGAGTGTCGTGCATTCTCAACAAAAAGTACAAAACCTACAAAAAATCTACAATCGTTATTAGAACAAGCTGATCATGCTAAACACCAACTTCCTTGCACGCGTAACATCAAATGTTTGTGCTTCAAGCCTGGTTTAATCATATGCATAAACGTGCTTCGGAGCAGCAAAACAGGGCTCCATCTGCTTGACAGATCCATCCAATAGCCTACGAAAAACCTTGCCGAAAGCCTAGAATTTTTTCAAACCTATGCTTTCATGGGTTCTGTTGGCGACCTGTAGCAATGTCATTCATTTTGGTAATGAATAGCAAGAAGTCGCCACAAGATCCGGCGGCGTGTCAGAACCTCTTGAGGTGTCCTCCTATGCAATACTGAGGCGCTTTCGCAAATCTATTTTTTAGTTGTAACATTTGTGGTGCCTATTCCGTTGCTCATGGAGTGTGTTGACGAGGCGTCTCGCTGTTGTGTGCAGACGAACGCTGAAGGTCCCGATGACCTGGCACAGCGAGATTCAGTTGTTCGGCAGATTTTGCACTTACTTCGAAAGACCCTGATCGGGTAAGCCAAATGTTTGTGTGACAAGACAAGACTAGATGAACTTGAATAGGTACTATCACCCACCTGAACTCTCAACCTAAAATAAATAACTATTTCGAGTCCTTTTTCATCTGCAGGGGTGCTATCCAGATCAGGTAAGCCAAACTGTTTGTGTGACAAGACAAGACTAGACTAACTTGACTCGGTACTATCACCTACCTGAACCGTCATGCTAAGGTAATTAACTATTTCGAATCCCCTTTTCTATGCAGGGGTGCTCTTGCGAAGAACCTCGTCAACTCAGAACCGAACTTACTCACAACAGTTTTCAGAAATCTGATTAATCGGCCAGACGCTGAGGTAAGGATTTGAACGTGTGTAAGCTGCGGAATAGGAGAACCTGAGAATGCCGTCAATTTTTGTACGCTTAAGCTTTCAATTTTCTTCTCTTAAATGTCTAGCAATTGCAACAAGGTTGACCATAACGGCTACACCAATCACTCCAACTCCTGTGTACGCTGAATTCCAGGTCTGCGAGGACCTGCTGGCCGCGACCATGGATTGCATGTTCCAGATATGTTTTTCGCAGTGGGCAGGTGAAAAATGTGGGACAAGTCTTGCCAGCTGCTTAATCCACTGAATGGAAAATCTAGAAAGTTTGGCACTTTAAGTGAAAAGCATCTTCTTGCGCTGCATTTTATTCCAAAAGGTGCATATCGAACATCATAATACCTCCACATGTGTGCAGAGCCCTCAATCGGTGGATCGGATCGGATTCAGATTCGTGGAGGGAGCATCCTCGCTGATGAATTCTTGGAGGCCTTGTTGGGCTGCATTCCTAACATCAGGTGGAGGCCCAATTTATTATGTAGGGTTGGCCTGGACCGTATATCACCCTTTCAATTACCGCATATACCGTATGTATTTAGGTATATACCGTATAAAACCGTATTCTGTATATACGGAGAAATGGGTACCCTTCAGAATTAATTCATAATGGGCTCATTTTGTAGAAGAGTTTCACACCTGTATCCAATTTATTTATGCCAAAAAATAAAAGTTTGCAGGGCTAGGCCTGTCCAAAGCCAAAAATACCCAAGAATAGCCATTTCCAGTGCATTAAGAAGCCCAACTACGCTAACCACCAATCAAACACTGTGATTAATGCAAAAATATGCATTTAAAGAAAATGGGAGGCAAAGGGAGTGCTCAGTTAAAGGAGTCGCAAAGAACTAAAATTGACCCCCAAGAGCAAAAAGCAAAAAGGACTGTTCCTGCTGGGATTCGAACCTGAGTCTGCAGTATAATTTGAAATACGGTTTTGCACTGTATTGGACCCTAGGACTTTGTCCTAGGCTTATGGATTGCTAGAGAAACACTAAGAGCTATAGCTTAGAAAAGTGGCCCTTTTAGCGTACAAATTTGTATTAGCCCTAAATATATGTATTCAAGTACTCGAGAACAAAAGCGACAACATAGCTTGCTTCCTAGAATATGATGTTTGCATCAGAATATGATGCTTGCACAGTGTAAAGGTGATTGGGCCAAGAAAAGTATAAATGGTTGGGCTAGCTAGAACAATCATGAATTGGGCTAACGGCATATTTTTCTGCACCATTGGCTACACAGGAGCTATCCTTTTTTGGTACAACGAAATTGCTCCCGACTGCTCGTCGTCCTCGTCCTGGTCCACCGTGAATCGGTCAGTGCTTGTTTGCTTGCGAGCGCGATGTTAATCTTTAAATCTGTTGTACTTGCTCCTTGGCCAGACTTGATTGCTATTTACTTACCTGATAAGCTTTTTATCTTACCTCTTATTCTGCCGTCACCCTCTTCAAGGTGGATCGCCTGCTGGCATGCGACGAGCTGTGCAAGTACCTGTTCTTTGATTACATGGTATCGTGCGGGGATTTTCATATTCAGGTACGAGCTGCTGGTAGCCAAGTTCAGCACTACAACTGCCTAAGGAGGTTGATTGTTAGGCTAAAGGAGAAGCTTCTTCACTTGACAAACCAATGTTTTCACACTCGCAGGTGTACATCATGCGCATTTTGCTGCGCTGTGGTCACAAAAATGCAGAATTATATGAACGATTTGTACTATCCGGAGAAGTAAGTTAGAGAAGGGGGGTGTATCTTTTCTATAGAGCATTTCATATATATTGACTTTGTTACCTTATCATGTAAAATTATGCGGAATGGATTAAATGCACACAATCATTTTCTCCTTACTTGCTCTAAAAATGTTCATCCCAGGTCCGCGCACGGCTGCACCAGATGAAAGGTTGCGAACCGACAAGTCAAGAGCTGCGGCCTGTTATTTTGGCGCTCAATAAGTCCCAAGCAAGGCCAAGGTGAGTGTACATTTAAAACTGCGGAGGAATGATGATCATGGCATCAGCCACAACTATCATAACCCTTGCAACATGTGTTGGTTGTAGGCAAGAAATCGTTGTTCGTTATTTTGCATGTGCCTATACATTTCTTACTTTACCTTAAATTGTACAAGCCTGAAAACATGCTCAGACCTATCTGGCATAGAAATTCTGCATCGCCATTTGATTCTGCAATCATTGAGGGAATCAGGACAGCATGTTGCTGTGAGGAAGATCTGTGCTCCAAGACGTAATCGCTCAAACTATCTAGGCCTAGTCCGGTCTTGCATTGATGTGCTGGAGATTTTGGGATGCAAATTCGGGGGGTGACAACTTGTGGGGGGTGACAACTTGACCTAGTGCACACCTTAAAGCCTAAAAGTGTGTAACCTTTCTTTTTGCCGTGCTCTGCATACAGTGTGAGCAGCTTAGAAGCTGTGTCGATCGACTTCGAATCTGCTCAAGTTGTACCTAGCAAGTGGATAGATGTGGGCAAATACGCGCTGACGTTCCACTTTCAGCTTGCACAGGTAAGGTGCTTCGTGGTGTGCTTTTATGTAGTTGTCACAGGAATCAGCAGGAATCCTGATTTTATGCCAAGATGTTTTTAAGTAGTTGTTGCAGGAATTAGCAGGATTCCTGATTTCATGCTAAGATATTTATAAATAGTTGTTGCAGGAAGCAACAGGATTCCTGATTTCATGCTAAGATATTTTTAAGCAATTGAGGAGCAGGGTGTGCCTGTTTACAAAAGCTTACAAATTGAGTTTAAGGTTACAACCTAAAGTACTTAAATTGCATGTGCGTAATTGATTGATTGCAGGAGCCGTGGCGCAAAGAAGATTTTCTAAGTATTGAGACTCACAGCCTTGAGCGTGCTTATATTGACAAAGAAGAGGTGGGCACCACTATTGACCTTCACAACTGCAACAACCTCTTTTTCCTTGCCTGACTTTTTGACAAAGACATTGCATACTAATTTCTTTAAATGAACGAGCAAAATTCAATTACACGCAGGCAGGCTTGATTGTGGTGATTACACTCGAGGCTGTCCTAGGAAATGGAGGAATTTGGGGAGCCCAAAGAATGTCGAACGTTATTAAGCAGCAAGACAGGTAAAACAGCAGTGTTTGTTTCTGACCTGGTATTTAGGGTACGATTATATTGTACAATCTACAAACCAAAGCCATTTCCCGCTCAAATAAGGAAAGGAACAAATTTTGGTACCGAGTCCGTAGATCTCCTTGGCAACGAGGGGTATTAGCCTAGCCAGAGATCGGCAGCCCCTGATGAGGGCTATAAATAGTTGTGGGGTCTTCAACGCCATTCAGCAGAGTATCGAAAGTAAGCAATGTGTCGAACTGACATCAGCCCGCGGATGAGGCATATGGAAATAAGGGTAGGCCTAAATTGAATTAAGGTGAGGAATCAAATACGCACTTTGATTGTTCACGTTCTTGATTTATTGCTGTGTGCACATCACCTTGCAGCCGCTTTTGTATCACCATTCGAGCACGCTCAGATGTTGCGGCTCCCCTGCTACAGCATCTGGCGGTGGTCTTTAACATGCCCTCACGAGGCGACGAGGTGCGAAAGATTGACAGCGTTTCACGAAGAATTAGCTTTTGGCAATTTCCATGTTGAAGGCATACTTGCCTCTTGCTCTACACTTTGTTCCCTGCGTTTATTCAAGCTCTCTGCGCTAAAAATGTGCTGTGAACAAGAGATCAATAATGATTTAAACTAATTGGAACTCATAAACATGTCCAGGCACCTGCCAGTGTACAGGCTCCAGCTGCTTCACCATCAGCGGACACCTTGACGCTGGAAGGGCCACCATCTCAGGCAGCAGCAGCAGCAGCAGCAGTGGTGGCGGCAGCAGAACCACCAAGAGCAGAAGGTGCACCAACTGCCCAAGATCCAGCATTGCCAGCATTGCCTGCACCCGCCCTTCAATCCTTTCCTCTCGTGAGTACACAACTGCACGCCTTGTGTTTCCAGGCATTGATGCTCTACTTGTGCGGGAGGCATCCCTCAAAATTTAAAAATCCAGGATTTATTGTTGTTTGCTTTGCAGGCACAGGCAGAGGGGGCCACCGTGAGGGGAGTGAAGAGAGCAAGGGTACGTGTGTCTCAAAAGTTTTGCAGACAGTCACAATCACTCCTTGTTTGCTGACAGTGATATATTTTGACTGTGCCTCCAACGTACCAAGTGAATGCTTGCCAATATCATTGCAGGGTGCTGATGAGGATGGGCCCGAGTCTGCAAGAGACCCCATTAAACGTATCAAGGTGCGAATGCCTTCTGACTGCTTTGTATGATTGGTTTGCTGGATATAGCGAATGAGCAGATGTGTATGCTCATCGCTCTGGACGGGAAAAAGGGAACAAACTTTTGAGCTGTTTTGATTTAAGAAGCATATGCATTTTTTTAATTTCGAAGGTGCCAGAATGTAAAAGCCACCGTTGGCAAGTTAGTGTGAGCAATTAGGCCCCCAACCTTTCCTTGACGCAGCTGTACTAGGCAAGAGTTGGCCTCTCATTGTTCCTTACCGTGTGCACATTACAATCTTGGCAAGCGATGGCACTGCAGATGTCAGAGCTTGCTGCAATCGTGGCCTCTTCTGCCTTTGTAGGCGCAGCTGCAGGCGTAGTTTTCACTCTTCTGAACATGTAAATTTATGGTTTAAGCAATTAAGCATTCTTACAACAGGACGTTGCTATGATTTGCTCCCTCGAAATGTACAGCTTTCTTTGTGGCAAGTTTATCTGTGTTGATAGAAGTGCTTGATTAACGCAATATATTGCAAAGGGGTTCTTTTGCTGTCCTGTATTATAGGTGTTTATAGTTCTCACTGGAACGATCTGTTTACCTTCCGGCTGTACTAGGTCCGGCTGTACTAGTATTACCCTGAATGCACTATGTGCAAATTGTTGTGGTCCCGACAAAGTTACGATGGATGTGTAAGATGTCAATAATGCCATTCTACCACAAGATTGGATGGATAAAGAAAAGGGCGGCTGGAAGCAAAATGTCACACACATAACATTGGTGCAGGCTAAACCGACCAATACCACTGCTTTTTGGTATGTCCCATTTACAAGGCAAGGGGAGATTTAAGTCAACCATTACCACTGCTTTTTGCGCGTATGTCCCATTTTTTTTGCGCGTATGTCCCATTTACAAGGGGAAAAGGTGTGGTAACATTAACGCACACATACTTATAGCATGATGACTGAGGTATGGAGCACTTGGGTGCGATCACATGCATTACAGCCCATGACAGCGAAAGTGACAGCAAAAAACTACCCTATAACTTGTTCGATAGGCAGGAGGAATTACCATTTGATTGTCATGCTAAATCAGTGGCGTGGACAAATCGTGTGATTTCCCCTGGGATATATAAAGTGAGCAATGGTTTTACGGTCATTTGGTTGTCTGGCCTGTTTAGAGGGTCCTTATTGTATCATACAGACTTCCTCTGTACGCTGCTTGGGCCGTCGTCAAACCTTCTGTGGAGAAGGAGGAGGAGACGTCAAACACACCTATATAGCCCACATTACTTTTTGGGTCTATGTCCCATTTATAAGGAAAGGGAAAAAAGGTGTGGTAGTGTTAACACACCCAGAATGACTAAGGGATGGAGCACTTATCTGCGCTCTATTTCGGCTTGGCTCCACCAAAAGTTGGAAGGCAATTTACACATATGGCCAACCATCCAGGACAGAAAAACACTGCCCAATAATCTGAGCAGAGAAAGCTGTCTGAAAAACTGAAACAATGAACTGGCTAACAAGAAAGTTAGCATGGGCCGTTGACACTCATACCTGCCAACAAAGCCAGCAAGAAGCGGAAGTCGAGAGGAGGAGGGGAAAATTAAACCTAAACGCTGTCTGAAGACCAGGTGCAAAAAGGATGGTTCCTACAGCGCAAGCTGTGGCAAGACAGTTCCAACTGACATTTGGTTGCACTCGCCTCCAAGAACGTGAGTTCTTCTGCAGCAGGCTGCAGAGTACTCTGTAGATAGATAGATAACTTTAAATGTAGATAGATAGATAACTTTAAGTGTAGATAGATAGATAGATTGATGACAGTTAAGGGACCTGACTAGATAACTTAAAATGTAGATAGATAGATCTATGTACAGGTTCCTTAACTGTCATTTACTTGATAGTTTTGGTAATTAATGACAACAAGACAATATGTGAGCATTTTAAGGGTTCCATTAGAGGGGATCCTCAAGAGACCTGTACATATGCCGCCTGTCTAGACTCCGCAATGACGGTGATTTGATCTACCATTCTAGGCCAGGCGGAGATCACTGACAGGGACAAGCTGATGGCTTCAAGGCAGCAGACGGGTCAACGTCCGCATTATGCAACCACCATTCTAGAGGCCAATTGAGAAAATTTATACAGCATATAGTTTTAGGGTTTTGCAACACGCACGCCGCATGCACGTCGCCAGCATGGAGGTGTGTTCTTTGAGCAAAAACGGCCAATTTCCGCCCTGCCAGGGATGGCAAATTTTGACCACGTTTTCAGCCTTGGCTTGTCAAGTCCTGTGTTTATTTTGAATTAGACAGGGGGTGGATGCCGTGGCCCAGGAGCACAGCATTGCTTCCGATGGACCGATCGAGTGAGTATAGGTGTAACGTGGTTTCAGGGTTGCTGATACTTATTGTTACATGTGGTATATGTACCCAGTAATGTAGATAATTGACATCAAATCAATAACCCTTTTACCACGTTACTCCTCTCTATAATACTGGGTACATATACCGCATGTAACAATAAGCATCAGCAAGTGCATAAATGCACTAATTTTCTGCTGTCCTTTCACAAGAGGACAGGACAAGACCGGTGACTTGAAGGAAGAATGAGTAACGATTTTTATAGCTGTCTTCTGGATGGAGCAAGCATTGCGCTTCATAAGGTAGTGACCAGCATTGCTTTAACTTCTGAACTCTTCTTTCTGCCCTTAATCCTTCATTTGCACACAGTCGCGCCACCAGAAGGCTTGCCACCACCTCATGTTGCACATATTGGAGTTGGCTACGGTAAAGACGAGATGCAGCAACAACGGAAGCAATCGGAGATAGATCAGGATCTGTTAAAGGGAGCTGTGGAGGGGTGCTCGGATTAGGTGCCAGGCGTGGAAGCAGCAGGAGTCAAGCGTGGAAGACCTCTTTTTGGCGAGCAGTGGCGTCGGAATGTTATAAAGCCTTAGTAGAATCTATTG
>Ga0307945_1000736_pt1 | contig 23706 bp, 29 predicted proteins | sample OrgLakmetagen228_FD_201818 | JGI IMG/M metagenome (GOLD analysis project Ga0307945, IMG submission 201818) | Saline water microbial communities from Organic Lake, Antarctica - #228 | ecosystem: Environmental > Aquatic > Non-marine Saline and Alkaline > Saline | place: Antarctica: Organic Lake...
TTTGCATGCTGCTACACCTACGCTGGGATTCTGCCTCATGAAGTGCTCGCGGATGCGGGGGGCACCGCTGCTGAAATCTCGGAATCCTGGCATCTGGCATCTGGCATCACGTAAATCTGCCCCTTCTATCCCATAACAACAACACGATGCCACTCAGGGTCTTTACCAGGAGGCATTATAATGTTTTGGAGGCTGGGGGGACAATTCGTGGTGGTTGGAGGGTGGTTGGTGCAAGCCCAGGGTACCCCCCCAAATAGCATAAATACGTTTTTGTATTATACGCGTATTGCGTATTAATAGCGTATTAATCCGTATGGGACGTCTCAAAAGTCCGTAAGACCCATCCCTGTTTTTTTTTGTTGCGCCTCCTGTTAAAACGCAAGTTTATTACAAACACCGAACATTACCGTATATTTGGTGATTTCCCCAGTGATTTCCCTGCCAAAAATACTGTATATACACCGTATATATATGACTCTGGCCAATCCTAAAAATGTGCGGTCAGGCAACGAAAGAGAGCAGGAGCGTTGAGGTATTGGACCTGCTGCTCTTGGAAGGACAACGTTAGCTTGAAATACCTCAGCATACCGTACCTTACCGTACTCACCCCGGGTAAATAACGTTTTTTGCCCTTTGGCGATCGGCATCGTAAAATATAAATTTATTCACAGGCTCTGGGGTTTCCGGGGTTTGGCAAAAATAATTTGGTGGGTGGCGCACACATACATGTGCAGGCACAGTGACGCACACAACAGTGACGCACACAACAGTGACGCACACAACTGACGCACACATACATGTGCAGGCACAAGCGCACCATCACACATGCACACACACAAACGTGCATGTGCACGCATACACACACACACACTTGAACAGGCACTGGCCGGGCTAAATGCCCACCGGGGTTGGTGCAGGGAAGGCTTAAATATTTATTTACAGGGTCCGGGGTTCCCGGGGTTACCTTTAATATTCCTGAAATTTGGGCACCGGGGTGAGTACGGTAAGGTATATTAAGCTCAATAGCCAGTCCCCTTGAGGGGTGAAAGCTTAGTAGTGACGGAGGGCTAGCAAACTCAGTGGGGCTGCTTTACATTATTGCAGCCTCTGAACTGGGCACTTACCATCAAGGTGTGACGTTAACACATCTATCGCACGTGCCTGGTCATACAACAGTTCTTGTGCACAGTAGGGGAGGTCCAAGGGCCTGAAAAAGCCAAATAGTCATTTCCGGGTCAGAAACAGGAAACGCTACAATCGCCCTCGAGGGCCGGCAGGCATAAAATAAACCAAGGAGCAAAGCTCCCCCAGCCGTAGAGCCGTACTTTCACAACAGGCACAGGGCGGGCCCACAAAATAAGCACAAAGAAGTTTGCGAAGTCATGTGCCACACATGTGAACGATTCAGGTACAAGTTTTTGTGCCGCACAAGAAACATTCACACACGTGCAGGCTCGTGCAGGAGGTAAAAACACATTACACAAGTCATGCACTTTTTAAGTGAGTGCAAACATCCAACTTGATGCTCACATTGCGTGCTGCTTTTCATGCATTGACATCGTGTTATGTATTTTTACACCCCCAAATCCCAGGCAAACTTGAAATGGAGTACCTGTAGTCAAAGTTAAGTTGGTCCTGCTCCAAGTACACATGGGTTTCAAAGCTGACAGTAGGCTTACAGCTGAAAATGCGATACAGTGCCTGCAGGTGCAGATTGGCAATAATTCCGTGTCCAAGTTGAGCAGCAATAATTGCCTTGGTGAAATTATTTGTAACCACTAGAAGTTAGGAAGAAAGGCGTGCTTCCATGCTAGCACTTTTTGGAGCTTACACCTATGCAGTGCGCCATGTGCTTATTGAAAAAGTGGTGGTCTACGGCCATGTGCCAGTTGAAGAAGCGGTGCTCTACGTCGGCACGTCCCGACGTTTACGTCCGGGCAGGCTTCACTTTACAAAGCAGCAGACTGAAAGCTTTAAAACCTAAACAAAGGAGACCATGTTGCTCCTGAATTTCTGCTGATTCAGGCAATGGTGGTCTAATCTCCAGGGGTGCAAGCTGGAGGGAAAAAGGGTCATTTAGTAGTAAAAACCAGCCCAAAAAGACCCCCACGCACACATTCCTGAGGGTCAAAAAAATGGGGCTAAATGCGTGCCTCGCGTTCATTGCGTCTGTGTAGATCTTTCCAAGCACCGTGCTGTGCATGCTGGAAATTGTGCAAACCGGAAAACACACACACACAGGGCAAATGGTGCAAAACGGATGCTTTGTGTGTGTTCCTGGCAGTCAAATACATGGTCTACGGCGAATGAGAGGTCCCGATGTGAACAAATTTGATGTCGTTGCGATGCAAACTCCCAAAATGGCAACAAAACCAGCCGAACACACTCACACACACACACACACACACACACACACACACATATTTCTGAGGATCGAAAACATGGGGCTAAATGCGTGCCTCGCGTTCATTGCGTCTGTACAAGCCGTTCTGGGTACCATGCTATGCATGCTGCAAATCGACTAAATCGTCAACACACAAACACAGGGCAAATGGTGCAAAACCAATGCTTTGTGTGTGTTCCTGGTGGGCAAACACGTGGCTTAGGACGAGTGGGTGCCGGAGTGGACAATTTAGGGGTGCTTGCAATTACAAGCGCGCGTCAAGAAGCAAAAAGCAACTCGTAGACAGTGACAATAGCAAAGTCAGTGACAGCCAACCCCCCACACACCCGTCTTGGGGGTCTCAAACACGGGGTAGGGTGTGTGCGACGCGTCCATGGCTGTGAGTAAAAATTGGTCACTATGCTGTTTGTGCTGCAAATGCAGGTGGTTGCGGTGCACATTTTCAGGACGTATGGTGCAAAACTGGCGCTTTGTGGGTTGGAAACATAGCCTAGTAGAGGGCTGGGAAGAGCATGAAATAGTACGTTGGGACCAGGAACCTGGGAGACTTGCACGTGTGCAGGACCACCCTCCCTCATCGTTTACACAGCATAAATGACCTATTACAAACTCCCCATCACGCAATGTGTACCTGCCATTTGCACAAACATCAGGTCCACAGCAGTGCTAGGTAGAGTATTTGCAACCACCTTAAATATTCTTTGCTGTTGTGTCCACTCACAGTGCAACATTTCAATTCACACGATTTAAGCACAATACGGGGTGTTGTCCTGATCACTATCAAAAAATGATTGGCAAAAAACAATCCCAACATTAAGTTCCAGGTCTGCAAGTCTGATCTGTGGCTTATCTTCATTTCCTTTTCTATATACCGTGTGAACAAGCGTACAGATCATTGATGGTCTAGGCCTACACACACAAACAGACACGCACACACACACCCACAAATCCAGGCAAGCAGACAAGCAGACTAGCACACACATAAGTGTACTTGTGAGGTAAATGTGTTGGAAGCCTATTATCCACATAGCAAAAAGCCATGTTCAATGTAACCCTGCGGATTCTCTACAACCCATTGTAGATAAGAGGTACGTGTGCAGGAGGTTGAAAGAAAGCCAAATTGGCTAGTCAATCTCTGACAAACTCAGAGACGTTTTCATGCACGATCAATAGCAGAAGTAGTTCGCAATCAATTATAAATGACAGGCAGAAAGAGCTCCTTTTTGTAAGAGGAAGGGAAAGGGGGGTAACGCGCAGATATGGAGATGGCTTTTGATGGTACAATATTTAATCGTGGCTGCCAATACAGACCAGCACACAGAGGGGAGCATATGGCTATCACAGGGGGAGAGGAAGATGCAAATGATGCGTTGCAACCACATTTACACACGCATGCACACATAATTCCAAGGGCAACGCAAGCGGATGCAAACAAATACGCAAATACGTATTCACACGCATGCACTTACACGCATGCACTCCACAGAAATGGGGAGAACAATACAACTATGTATTTCTTTTTAGAGGGAAATGCGTTGCATTCAAAGCATTTTGTTGTGTCGCTCTTTAGTCGCTATACAGCGACAACGCAACAGAGGGCATCGCGGGGTACCCTCTGAGTCGCAAAGCCGCGACTACGGAGTTTTTGGGGAATATTCAGTGTGGCAATTTTGAAGCTTGTTTCTGTGGAAGAATATACGAGGGGGACCGCCATGTGCCTGTTGAAAAAGTGGTGTTCTACGTGAGCACGTTCTTGAGGAACCTGGTGTGCAGGTGTGCAGACCTTTTGCAATATCACTCACCTCCCCAAGCTGTGCCAAACCGGGATGCGCCAGGCGCTTGTGATGTGTGGGATGAGATCCTGGCACGGGATGAATACGCAGCTGATGGGCAAAAGTCAGAGGGCCGTGTGGGAGCAACTGGCTGGCCAGCGGAGCACCAAACAAACCACCTGTGCACACATGCATTGAAAGGTTCTGATCTCACATAATTACATAGCTGTGAAGAAGGGAATTCAAAGTTCTTTTTTCATTTGTGCCTCAACAAGAGATGTGTTTTGCTGTGGGGCCACAGAGGGATTAAGTCGACCTTTTCCAACAAAACTGGCAGAAAGGGCGAGTTCACCCACCCCCAAAAGCACAAGCAGGCATATAAAAAAGCTTCAATTGCATGACATCCTTTGTATGCTTGACGTTGCTGCGATAAGCCCAGCTTTATCAAGGGTAAGTCAAGCTTTATCAAGGTTTATATACACATGCACAAAAACACACGCACGCTATGCACAAGTTTTAACACTTTTTGCTGTTATCGCTTAAGCGCCATGAACCAATAAAGAAGCAAAGGAGGGAAAGAGACACAGCCATGCGCTCAATACTGCTGCCAGATTCAGCGTTCTGTGCCATGGGTTACACGTATCAAGAGCAGTTGTAACTGGCTTTTAAATTAGCTCAGAACTCATTGTTGTTACAGCCATACAGCCATACAGTGTCAGTGTATGTATATTTGTAAGTGCACGTACAAGATGTCATGAAACAGAAAGCACCTGATGCAGATTGAACAACCTTTGCACCACAATCCTCTCGCAAGGATAATGACCTAGCAAGAGTAATGACCTAGCATGCACGTAAAACACCAAGCTTGCTCCTTTGCTCGACCTTGCAACTGGAAACTTGAACCTCCTAAAATGCTTTACCTGCATAGGCTGAGAGATAATTTCTACTGTGCTGCTGCGCCGGTGTCCTGGCTCTGGCTGTCCCTCTCTTTGATTTAAAAGCCCCTAGGCGTGCGTATGTTGTTGGTGCCAATGTGAGTGCGTGCATGCGTGTGCGTGTGTGGGGGGTGTATGTGGGGAGGGGGGGTGCCTGTGTGTGAACATGTGCATGTTGTGTGTGCGCATGTGTGTGTGTGTGTGTGTGAGTGTGTGAGTGTGTGAGAGTGTGTGCGTGTGTGTGTGTGTGTGTGTGTTTGTGTGTGTGTGTGTGTGTGGGTGTGTGTGTGTGTGTGTGTGTGTGTGTGAGAGAGAGAGAGAGAGAGAGAGAGAGAGAGAGAGAGAGATAGAGAGAGAGAGAGAGAGTGAGAGAGAGAGAGAGAGTGCGACAGCGTATACCTCTTCGTTTCTTCCCCCTCCCCGTGTGCATGCGTGCAATCAATCTCTGTACTATCTCCCTGTTTCCCTGCTTGGCTGCTGTATCTGTTAAGTAGCATTTGTCTGGGCACTGATGGCACTCTCTCTCTCTCAATGACGGGACTGAAACGTCACTTGTGCCCATTAATTTTCAGTTTTTTTGTTGATTGAGAATACAATTCATTTTTTCAAGCTTCAATATCAACGAGCAAGCTCAAGCCTAGATCTTGAATGTGTAGTCGATCGTAGCATTGGCAACCAAGATGCTGCAAACAAGCTTGTTGCAGAGGGAATGCCTCAGCAGGGGCAGTGCTGCACTGTCCGCTCAGGTAAGACTTCCGACTCGAGTGAGGGGGGGAGGCGAAATTTGAGGGGAATCGTTCACCGGGGTTCCGAATGCGGAGCGGAACTGGACATTCTGATTTACTCTGTGATTTCTACATGTGTCGGGCGTTGGAGTAAGCTTTGAGGGGAGTCAGCAAGGTCTTGTTTTTCGCGCCTGACCCCCAAATACTTCCCCTCGTGATTATGCGTACGCACACACAGAACATGCGCGCAACACAACTCACACGCACGCAGGGATTGGCACCATCAGCAGCGCTGTGGGCTCGGGAGAGCAGCAGGGCAGCAGGCTCGAGACTGCTGTCCAGGGCAAGAAGCAGCAATGTTGCAGCTGGGGTGAGCTTGTGGGTTGCCCCTGCTTGCTGTGAGGAGCAGGCACCGGTGCTGCCAATGACTGTGCTGCACCTCCACGTACAAACGCACGCACGCGCACGCACCCACGCACAGGAGGAAGAGCAGCCACGGCGAGTGGTGGTCACGGGCATGGGGGTCGTGTCTCCCATCGGGCACGAGCTAGATGAATTTTACAACAACCTGCTGGCTGGCAAGAGTGGGATCTCCATGATTGAGGTGAGCCATTTGCTTGCCATTGCAACCTGCCTGTTGCAGTAAAAGGGTGTTGTAAGAATTTGCGAAACAAACGACATGATGCACCTGTCTTGCAAATTGCAGAACTTTGACACCGGGGACTTCAGCACGAGGTTTGCGGGGGAGATCAAGGTCAGTCAGATAAAGATCTTGGACGTGGAAAGATGTATGCCTTAACCCTGCTCCATTTCTTGGCTGCAGCACTTGGATGCATCTCCTTACATCATGAAGAAGATGGAGAAGCGGGTGGATGCCTGCATTAAGTACATCATGTAAGTTTGCGAGTCTGTACTAAGCGGTGTAGTGATGCCTCATTTTCCATTGATTTCGGTGTCACGTGCCTGTCATTACCAATGCGTGAGGGCACGAATGCTTTCGTTGTCAACCATTAGGGGGAGCAAACACACGCATGATTGTTCTTACACATGCATACGTACTCAGGATATCTGGGAAAAAGGCTTTACAAGACGCAGGGCTGGACCCTGAGCAAGACTCTATTAAGGATCTGGACAAGGCACGGTGTGGCATCCTCATAGGCTCTGCCATGGGGGGCATGTCCTCCTTCTCCAATGCTGTGGAAGCTCTTTTTACTTCAGGTGCGCCAGTCATCTGCTTCCAGAGTTACTATGAGGATGAATAAAAGCTGTTTTTTTTAAAAGGATCACAGAAAAAAGCCCTCACCACGCGCCTAATTTGGTCAACGCCCTCCAACATCCTCAGGCCACCGCAAGATGAATCCCTTCTGCATCCCATTTGCCATCAACAACATGGGCGGTGCCATGCTGGCCATGGACGTGGGCTTCATGGGCCCCAACTACTCCATCTCCACAGCCTGCGCCACTGGCAACTACTGCATACACACGTGTGTAGTTGTTGTTGTGCGCCGCGTATGGGGCTAACTTATTATGGACTTCTTTTTGCGCTTATTTTTGTTGAGTTTGAATCTACCAAAAGCCAGGCTATAGGTAGAACCATCCCAGCCCAGTTTAGTTACATCATACCTGAACATTAGTGTGGCCTCTTTCATTCGCAGTGCGGCAGAGCACGTTAGGTGTGGGGACGCTGACCTCATGCTTGCTGGCGCCGCTGATGCAGCAATCATACCATCCGGAATGGCTGGCTTTATAGCGTGCAAGGTGCGTTTGTAACAGCGCAAAACGTTTAGGTGGTACATGTGACGGATTTGTGTCGGACTGATGACAAGACGTGTTTGGTTATGGCCTGTTATGCCATCAGAGAGAAACTTGCGTCGCTGTGCCTTGACTGTGCTGTGCTGAACCTGCTGAGGTGGGGTTGCTAAGCACTTGCCCAGCTGCTGGCCAAAATTGAGGACGGTGTACTGAATCAGAAATGCTCACCAGCATGCTTAATGTTGGGGGCGTGTGTACCTGGAGTCTTAGCCCCCCCTAATACTCTTTTGTGTTATGTAAGAAAGTTGGTATTAATGTTATTATAAAACGTCTGTGTGGTTGTATATATGCGCAGGCACTGAGCAAACGCAACGAGGACCCAGCAGGCGCCTCGCGACCTTGGGACACGGGTCGAGACGGCTTTGTCATGGGAGAGGGAGCAGGTGCGCGACAGTGACGAAGTCCTGCACGCAAACTCTGTGCCCTCCAAAACATGTGCACAGGCCAGCAGGCAATTTACCCTGTTGTAAACGTTGGCGTTTTCGCATCCCCCCTCGTGTTGAAAAAAAACCTGTTTTTCCTTATATCCAGCCAAATTGCTATTGTAACTTGCCACTCACAAAGCTTATGTTCCTGCATCACGCAGGCGTGCTAGTTTTAGAGGAGTATGAGCACGCAAAGGCTCGGGGAGCAAAGATTTACGCGGACTGGGTAGGCGGAGCCTTTTCCTGCGATGCCCACCACATGACAGAGCCTCACCCTGAAGGCAGAGGTAAGAGGTTGGCAAACGTGGTACATTTCTAGTATTTGAACTATGCTGGCAGCTGTGCATGCAAGCTGCAGAGATTAGCGTGAAAATTAGGTTTTGGGCTAATACCACCCTCATAGTTCATAATGCTCATTCACATGGGGGGTTTGGCAGTTTATGTATACACGCCAGTGTCACCATGCACGCAATGCAGGCATTAAGCAGTGTATCAATCGCACTTTGAAAGCCTCAGGCATCTCAGCACAAGAGGTAGACTACGTCAACGCGCATGCCACCTCCACACAAGCAGGAGACATGGTGAGCGAGCAGACTTGTTCCCTGGCTTATTGGTAAAGTAGCCGACACCTCAATATTTGCAACGTATGTAGGTTGTAGAAGCCCTGCTTGCGATTGATTTGGCACCAACGAGAATATAAAAGGAGCTGCTCTAGTCATACTCATACTATTAGCTAGCCTCCAAAATATTTTTTTCTTATGTGTGCTTCTGTGCTGCATAACAGGCGGAGTACCGTGCCTTAAACGAACTATTTCCTCAAGAACACCTGCGCATGAACAGCACCAAATCCATGATTGGTCACTTGTTGGGGGGTGCGGGAGGAATAGAGGCAGTGGCCACTATCAAGGCCATAGAAACAGGTGCGTGTCTGGATTTTTATGTAATACTTAAGTGCTTGTTTATATGTGTTGTGGTGAAGGATGGGTGAGGTCAAAAAGGCTTAGTCATGTACCATGAAACCATTTATGTACACCAAAGCCTAATGTACATATACTCCCTCTCAACATAGATGGGAAGAGATCTCTACTGTCAAAATATACTATAAGCTACTGTTGCCAGTAAATGGGATAGTGGTGTACCTTTTTAATGGCACCGGCATGCAAGGCTGAGGATGCCTCCTACAAAAGCAGCAAAAATGCTCTTGGGACGAATAGAACTTATGACTACCATACGTTACAGTACTCAACCACCCCCCCTGTAAATAAAGTACAACCCTTCCTTGGATTTGTTAGTATAGAGCACTTGCAAAGCCCTGTTTCCCCTCACCTCCATTTCAGGGACCTCATTTTACGCTTCATAAGAGTCTGGGAGTTAGAATTATGCACCTAGCATAACGACTGCTGTGCGGGCCCATCCATGCCGCTTTGTGCACTAGAAAATTCTAAGAACATTACTGTAGGGACAGGAGGCTGTTCAAAAAAGTCAATTGTAAATTTTGGTCCTCCGGCCCAAAATGACACCCCCCCTCCACCCCCCTTATTCCTGACCCCCACATTAATAGAAAGGGTGTCAATTTACTCAGAATGAAAGCAGCTATCTGCCTGTACAGTCAATTGCCGAATAAATTAATACCTGAAGAGTTTTATGGCAAAAACTGATATTCACACGCTCTTGCACTGACCACCTGTTTAGTGCACAAATCCAACCAAAACCTTTGCCAGAGCACTTTTTTACTTCACTCATGCAACTTATGCATAATGCAATGCGTGGACTGCGAGTTAGGATTCAATTGCTGGTAATTTGCCTGGTCACACCCCCACAGCCTACTTGGGGGCATTCCATGCACTTCTGTGGCCAGGCACCCAGACCTCCCCCCCTAATCAAATCACCGACAAGGGCGCCAATCAAACGGGCTCAAGCTGATGAATCCAGATATATATTTAATATTTCGTGAAAATGGCCAAGTTAAGTTCTGGAGCGTCCCCCAAATTCCCCGACCCCCCCCGACCCCCTCAGAATCGACTCATTTATATACCAATCGATAGCCTTTAACGTCAGGATTCCGAATATAAAATTATATTTTAATTGACACGTGACGCCAAAAAGTAAAAAGTAATGATACCTACAGCCTCCTGGTATGGATCAGAATAACTGATCATTATTCACGCGCACGTGCATCATATCTATTCGGCAGTAAATTACTTCCTTTAGTTAGTATATTTTGCATTGAGGTTTCTAGTGCGAAGGATTTAAGGTATATCACGTATATGCCACCCCTTGTGATTGCCATTTTCCTTCATACAAGCACTCGAACACGCCTTCCCACACCTGCAGGTATGCTGCACCCGTCAATTAATTTGGAAAACCCAGAGAGTGGCATAGACTTGAAACGTGTTTGTGCTGGAGTGAAGCAGCAGCACAAGGTAAGCAGGGAGGCTCTTGCGAGTGGTGTAGCTTTTACCTAAGTTGTAATCTCCCAAACTTCTTTCATCGAAAATTATGCTGTAGCGGTGAGGAAAAGGAGCCAATCTGGGCCACATGCAACTCCTCTGCGCAAGTTGCAATTGTTTTTGTGCTTGCATTGCAAAAGCGGTGTAACACCTGCAAGGTTACAAAGCAAAGATTGACTTTGCCACTACTGTGACTATTGTGTGCGCAGGTTGAAATTGCGCTGTCAAATAGTTTTGGCTTTGGCGGCCATAACAGCTCCATCCTGTTCAGACGGCATCATGCTTAGTAATGATGGTGAATGAAGTGTGCTTTGTTGCTTGATTGTAGCTGCTCCCCCTCCCCCTAGATAGTATCAACCCAAAATGTCTGACACTACTTGGAACTCTGACACAGCCACCATTACCTCAAAATCGGCCTGATAGATGCTTGTGCATCCCCGCTTCCTGTTTAGGCAAGTTCCTGTAGCGCTGTGCTGGACATGATTTGAGGCGTGCATGCTCAAAATATTTTCCCGTAGAGGCCGGTGCCATTGAGAGTGTGGACGTGTTGAGCGCTAAACTCTCCTTGCATTTTGAGGAAAGCCGATGCGCCTTTTCGTATGCCCTTATCACGTCTAATGTATGTTTGTTCCAAAACTAAAATTAATTTTCCATCTGGGGGGATTTCGGTCTTATCTTGGCGCTGATGTTTCTTACATGCTGCCCTAACACATCTGCTAGCTTTCAAGAAGAGAAGCTATTGAAGATCAATTTTAGCTCCAGGAAGCAGTTGAACCACAGGTTGTCCAATTTTCAGGTTGCCTTTTCTACTTTTGTATGAAGATTATGTTAGCTAGTTTCCTCCTTGTGTCCTCATGTTATACACACACTACGTATACACTTTGGCATGTAAGGCAAAGACAATGACATGCCTGTTTTTAGCTGTTTAAAAGGCAGACTGATTTCTTTCTGGATTGAATGAGTAACGTCACAGGCGTTCGTGAACGGAAGGAAAAAAAGGGACGCAGATAGTGCAAATATTACTGGCATGGATAAGGAAAAGATGGTCTGTGCACCACCCAATGGATGCTGAGCTACACAGCATCCCACCTGGAGAATAAAGAGAGGGGAACAGTTTTTTTGAAGATCAGGTGTTGAGAGGCAGTGACCTGCACACCACCATGAGTATTGCTCAAAACTTTGGTTTTTGTTCGTCACAATGAATCATTGGGGTACCAGCTTAAGCAAGGATTGCAGGTATAAGCCATATCCCCCCATTAAGCACAACACGGTCGATGTCGTGTCTGGGGGATTGTTGATTTTATATGCGGATCTGGGGGATTGTTGATTATATTTTTTGCGGACCTAGTGGCATAAACTGAGCTTAGGTTTACAAGGTTTCCAAAGAAAGGCCTTTAGTCAAGAAGTGCGACTGGTAGCCTGATGGCGTAAACTAAGCTTAGCTGCCCCATCTGCCAAAAGCTAGATGGAGCTTCCCACATGCTGCCAGGCTGCAGCCATTGATAGGCATACCGCTGCTGGACAAATTTATAAAAGCAAACGAATCAGGTACACAGAGTGCCTGCCTGCTAGCACAAGCAGACGTAGGCAGCCGTGCAACAATGATACAACAAGGCATTTTACACCCTTCTAAGGAGACACAGATAGGAATGATTCCAACCTGGATCTTACCTTCCAATCTCAATGTGCAACAGCGGCGGAAATTTAGCAAGCGAAATGCAATCATAGTTACTCCAACCCAGCAATCACGCCCCCCAAAAAACAACAAACACGTACCAGTTTACTAATCTTACTGGACAGCGTTACTCCTGGCTTCCTGTCCGCTTCCTAGGTAGTAATCAAGCTGGCTTACTGGCCGCTTATTCATCAAATAAGCGAGCAGCAAGCCAAACAATAGATCCTACTACGGCTTTCTAACATTCCGACGTAGGCCTGACAATAAGAATGCAAGAAAAGGTACCCGTGATTACCTAGCAGATGGCCAAGTGTAACAGCGCTAAGTGTAGTACCGACAGTAGTACCTTAGGCTGTGGAAAATAAGCGGGAGGACACGGGCCCCAAGCTCGCCCGTGTCTGTGAGCTGCTGCCTAGCAGAGAAATCAGGAAATTGTGTAATTTCTATTATATTAATTCTGCCGAAATCCAGCTCCCCAGGGATAATATCCCCTCCTTGCAGTAAGGAGTTAGGCTAACTAACTCCAGTACCACACATGTAACAATGCTTACACATTAGCGTAAACAACCAAACAAATGCAACATACAATTGGTCAAAAAGTACTACATAGACACTTCCCCTACCCAACAAGCAGAAAAGGCACGAGAACAAGAAAACCTGCCAATATTGATAAAAATCTGTAGCAGCGCGTTGTAAAAGACATACTCGAGATGTACGATTAGGAATTGTATCCCTATATGTATGTTACAACACCATCCTGCTGCAGGAGCAACAGGCACCATTTACTTGATATTTGGTATTTGGCTGAAAGGATGGCAAGTTGCCGTCGATTGTTACTTGTCCTTCTTTTTTCTTCAGTTTCTTTGCTTCAACTTGCAGTTCAACAAGTTGCCAGGAGCTGATCGGCAGCTGCATGTTAAATTTGTAGTGTATTGTCACGTTCAACCGTTGGCAGCGACGAATCGTGTGACAGAGCAGTTAAGTTGGTTGACAGTTGAGAGTTTTTATATGTCTTGTTAAATAAGCTGGATGGCCAGTCTTATTGATAACCTTTTATCTTCTGGATTTGATTTGGTAATCAAATGACAATATGTGAGCATTCTAAGAGGCACAAGTAGAGGAGATCCTCAAGAGACCCTTTACCGTGTAAGGTCTCCAATTCTATTTGTTCGTTTAGTCATATTAATGTGTGACCACAATGAGGCCGAGAGGTCTGTCTGAGTCATTGGTCCCAGCTCCGGGAAGGAGCAGCAGTGTGGGAGCCAACCAAAGATGAGTGGCACTAGTGTGCAGAGAGTGAAGGGCACGAGCCAGAGAACTGGTAGAAGCATTAGGGACCACAGCATTGCAAAACCACTTCTCTGCTGAATGGTTTTTCCACCTTGGAGGCCTTTCTTGGTCCGAAGGCTAATCAATTAATAGATGTGCTGAGTCTTATAATTTGCTGTGACCGTATTTTGATTTGACAGCATAGTTAAAATAAAGGCTGCACTTCCTGAAGACATTTACAGGCTTTTTGGGGGGTTGAAGCAGTTGAAAATAACTGCATTTGGAATCTGGAGTTAAAACGGTTGCCTCGCAATTAAAATCAGTTCAAACGAGGCGGCAGTTAAACTCCAAATCAAAATCAAGCGCGGTTGATTCAAACCGCGACAACCGCTGTTCAACTGATGTCTGTTTTTTTTTACGTTGCTGGATCATTGCAAGCTGCCTATGTCTGCATGTGCTATTAGCAATCCAGCTCCCAGCGCACCCTTTAGAATTGCTTTTAAAACCAACTGGCCCGCAATGTGGCACCTTCTGATTATTAGATTATTATGTTAGATGTAATGGGATGACTACAGCCTGACAGCAAGTGGTAGGTGCTGTCTAGCTTTTGGCAGATGGAGCAGACTGGTGGGCCTTCTATATGGTTGTATTGAGCAGCGCGCTTTTAGTTGTATATCAGATGAGTACGGCAGAGCATGAAAAATTTCTCATTTGCGAAGGCCTGCATTACTTCAATATGTTAAGCATATATTTCTCGGCAGTGCCTTCCTTGATCAGATCTTGATCAGATAATAGATTATGAGTTATCTGTGGCTTAAGGAGCTGTGGTCAATCATGAGAAAATGAGCATTTACATTAATCAGTCAGAGATCTGTGTGGCTGGCTCCCGTTTTGTGTGGCCTATACCAGTGTTTTTTAAAGGGTTTGGGTAACCTTGATTTCATATCGCCCCCCGATCTGGGAATTTGTCAAATTGGGTTCTCATATCGATTATATTTTGCTGCCCCAGCCCGCCATGATATGGTGAATGGTGTATGCAAGTGAATTGTAAGGTTCAAATGTATTGCATGAACTCAATAAGGTTCAGACTTGGAGACGTAAGGAGGAAATCTCCAAAACTGTCCATCTAACTTAGTCTTTGTCTAAACAATTTCACGGTCTTTCTTCACGCTGAACCCTTCCAAAACAGCCCTGGCACCATCACCATCACCAGCTCTGCTAACTTGACCCACTCCCCAATCCTAGTAACTCCTATTTTGGTGGGGATATTCGCTCGTTTGTACATGATAATGAAGTGTTTGCAAAATTTTGGTAGATGTTTTTTGTGGTGTGAAACGCTTTGAAGGCCCTCGAGGCCACGCCGTTGTACACAGGGGCTCATCGACACCCCCCAAAAGCTTGATTTCATATCGACTCAAAAAGCTAAAAGTCGGAAACCCATGTTTTCATATCGATATGGTATCGACTTATAAACAACACGGCGTATGGCCTATACCAATATGTGAATATGTGCGACACATCGGGGCTGGGAGTAAGTTGTCACCTTTTGTGTTCTTAGAAGGGTCCCCCTTATCCAAACGAAAGATTGCGCAGTCCTGTAAAAATAACACATAATTGGTATAGGATTCACATTCCGCAGACTGAACCCTAGAATCGAGGGTCTGCTGTGCGATGCTAGTTCGTTGTGATAGCGCAGCGGAACTAAGATTTGAGCACATCGCCGGAAAGCAATCCTGGCACTTAGGTTCCGCTGCGCCATCCCAACAAACTTTGCGATAGCGTTTGGGGTGTTAAATAAAGTGGCCCGTTCTGGCCCGTCGACGTCCCTGCACGCACCATCCGCCGAGATTTTGGAGCATTGTGTAGCTGAGAATAATTCATGACATCCTGCGTCAAGCGCGGGGAAATCCATGGACTAGGCGCGAAGATACTGGCCGGGAAAGATGACCAATTTCTGGCTTCTCTAAAATGAGGTTTATAGAGGCTTTACAGGCCCAGATGAAGGGCCCCCGGCCAAAAAACACATCAGCTTTACTTATATAGTCCCTTATGCTAGGCCAGCATCAGAAATCCCATTTCTGCTCCTCGGTTTTGGCCGGGGGTTCAAGACGAGAAACCGAACGCGCCTTGCGGCCCCGAGCCCTTAACCCCTTCAAATATAAATTGGCACACTTATAGAAATCAGTTTAGTGAATTTCAGGGCGTACGGTGCAGTGTCTGAGCCGTAGTGACATCGCACAGGCTTGAGGTCACATTTTGCTGCCAATTTCGGGTCGGCCAGGGGAGTGTGTGTGGATTGAGGAATGTCCGAGGTTTGAAGGCCCTTTTATTTAATATTATTATATTAATATACTATTAGTAAAAATGAGAGGTGGAAAAAGCTCCTTTGGGAGAGGAAGGGGTGGGGGCAGGGGGTTTCGTGCTGACAGAGATGGGCCCCTTCTACCATCCTCCATTATGGCTGCCATTAGCAGAGACCAGCATGGAGAGGAACCCATGTCTACCAGGGGGAGAGGAAGGTGCAATTGACATGTTGCGATGGCGCATGCACGCACACCCACGCACACGCATGCTCATGTACTTACACACACACTCTCACATACATATACGCACAACACACACACTCGCATACACACACAAACACTCATACACACAAACACTCATGCACACACACACACACACACACACGCACTAACATACATACACACACAAAGAGGGGGCAATCGGAAAATGTTGCGGAGGAAGGAGCGAGATGGAGTGAAGGCAGCCAAGCTTGAACACCAGAAGGCTAGGGCCGCCAGCAAAAAGAGAGCACTGCCTCAAGATTTTGCTGGGGGACAGTCTCAGCAGCCAGGGCCGAAAAGGCACCAGGCAGGACAGCAACAACAAAGCGCAACTGGCAAGGCAGGTCCACAGGGAGCAAACAAGCACCAGCAGCGCACACATGCTGCAGCTCTCAAGGTGCCATCATCCAATCAGCCAAGCAGACTGCCCAATCAAGGCTCTGTACCAGCGGTAAAGAAGTGGCATAGTAAAGATGGTAAGTGGCAGCAGAGGTTGACTTCATGGATGGCACCTCCAAACTGTGTGCCGTTTAGATTTCTGCCTGTGTAGTGCTTCTTTCCACTACCTCCCCCAAGCATTTTGGGCACGATCATAAACATTTGTCCTGCAGCATGGAACTAGTAGTTGGAATGGGGGGAATGTGGCTCTACGTCTGTTTTGTGCTATGCTGTAAATTGGAAATAGACCAAATTTAAAGCTCCATTTCACCTGTGCTACAGGCAATAACCTTCTTTTGCTCTATAAATTATGTTACGTAAAAATGGTTCCAGAGGTCTGGATGGTTTATGCAGGCGGAAGGAGTGACTTACAGTGAGTAAGTGTGTGTTGGCACAGCAGGTAATCATCTGCATCTATCCCATGCATATGCGCCCTGACTGTGATGAATGTGAAGCTGTCCGTGAACTTGATGTGGTGTCAGAGCTGGCACCAAATGACGGCTCCTGTGAGGAATAGTACCGTTGTTTGTTGTTCCTTGTGCTTTCCGCTGGTCACAGTCTTATTTTAACAGGACTCTTAAGTTTACATAGCAAAGTCCTTGTCAAAGGAGGGATATGGTAGCTCTTTGCCTGCCATGGGGACAATCACAATTGAAAATGCGATAAAGTAGTGTCCTTAGGTTTGATATGCTGAATGCTGAACATGGTGACCTGTTGCTGCAGCTTTGGGCTCGGGGTGCAAGGAAGTGACTTCTTTGAACACCTGTGTCTATTTCTGTGGTGCAGTCATTAACTCACACACAGCACATACATACATGTACACAAATATAGACGTGCGTATGCATACACCAGGGAGCATGCACACACACACAATCACATACAGATGATGACTCTTCTGCAAGGCGTGGAGCAGGAGCAGGAGCAGGAGGCGCAAATACAAATTTCCACAAGCTCTTGCCTGGTGGAGCTCTTGGCACCTCAGTGCAGGTACATACATGCACACTGCACTAAGCTCATCTGGATTTTAGCCTCTTGCATTGAATGCCTTATATAACCGCATATTCCCTTTTTTTATTTGCTTGGTACTTCCTTTTTAAAAGTAAGTCTGCATATTAGCTGGGCTTTTAAAACAAGTGTTTTCTAAGTACTTCAAAAAAGCGCTTGACTGGTATCCATCACACAATAATCAACCATCCATGTGCACACAAAGTGTTACAACTACGCATAGGGTGCAAATAATGCAGCTGCCTATATAGCCGACCTCATCCAAGCACGCACTGCCGAGAAGAGGCTTGGCATCAAAAAGGTGTGGCTTCTACTTATTGAGCATCAATAGCAAATTTTGGGTGTCCGTGCTACATGGAACATGTAGAGTGCGTGCGTGATGAAAAAAGATTGTTCAGGGCGGCCTGACAACGAGCGCTTGGTTTTTTCTGTTTTGCAATCCATATTCTCAATCCGGCCTGCAAGTGTTTGCACGTATGCATCATGCCATGGGTTTGTGGTGAAAGTGATTTTGCATGCTGTGGGATATTACAATCTGAGTTAGCTGTGCATTGTTCTGTCCATGGTCCTTGCTTCCAGGGAGGCGCGCTCAAGGGTCCTTCAGACGGCCTGTCTCATTTCTTATCGGGGTTAAGCTCAGCCACGGGTAAGGGAGCAGTCGCCTTGCGTCCTTTGATCCAATAGCCAAAGTGGCAGCCAATGTTGTGGTTCTTGCACAGAAAGTTTGCAGGAGCACCAGAATACATGTCTCACTTATTTGCAAAGAGGAGCTTTGAAAAAATATGCGGGCGGCTTCATGCACAGGTGCTGCCTTGCCTGGCTACGTCAGCGTTGACGACCCTGTTGTGCAGCGTGTTCTGCCAGCGGACGCTTTGCCTAAGGCTCGTGCTGCCCTCAAGGCCAGGAGGTGATAATTTCTGTGTGTATTTAGCTAGCACAGAGGGTTGGTCCTGAACAATTTGAGTTGTTTGGGGCACATGTTCATTAAAGGTGGTCGATTGAATTTAGAATGGGGATACAGCATATGTTTTCTGTGGAGCTATATGTTGTTGCTGACATAGGTACATAACGTTAAGCGTTAATAAAAACCCCGTGCATGACTCCGTAATTCTTTGCAAGGCATAAAATGTGTGTGTGTGTGTGTGTGTGTTTGTGTGTTGTGTGTGTTTAAATTCACCTACCTTCTTATCAGTGATTGTATTAAGGTTTCTGGTGTGTAGCCAATTGGCTGTACAGGGTGCTTTTGCTGAAAAAGTGTGTAGCCACTTAATACCTTGCGCCAAGAAAGCCGCCAATATTTTGGCATAAGCGGTGTGAGGAATGATTGTTTGTTGAAGCTTCGTTCACAATTCCAGTTAGTTCAATCCACCCTTTCGCCTCATGCCTCCTTTCATGTCTAAGCATCCCTAATCCTGCGTCCTTGCTTTCATCACTAAACTCCATTGACTCTGGCTTCTGCTGCCGCTGCCGCTGCTGTGCATGTGTTGCTGTTTGCCGCTTCTGTGCTTGAAACCACTTTTGTTCGCAAGAAAGGGAAGTCACTGAACCCACATGCACGGGTTGCAACGCAAGGCATGTTCAAGTGATATGACAGCAGGCGGCTCCGCCTCTCATCCTTACGGATGGCGGGCACCTGCTGAGTGCTTGCTGCTGCTTCCGTGCTTTTCATGCGTCCGCATTTTACTGGTGCTGCGAGATTGGTGGCGTGGGTCGCTAGTGGTGGCGAGGGTCGTGGTGGTGGTGGGAGGGCTGGGCCATGCTCACCCCTTTGCTGCTCGTACCGGGCCTGCTGCTCTTCCTAACTGAGCAGCTGCGCCTCGTATGGTCGTCCTGCTTTTTGCTCTTGCGCAGCTTCAAGCGTGAGTCAATTTTCTCCTTCTTGACCAACATGATGAGCAGTTCTATGCTTTGGGATTGCCAAGTGCACGGCAAGCACAGTTCACCCTTCCCTCTCTTTACAAGCTCTGCTGCTGAGAATGCCAAATGTGCGCCCATAACGCTTACCCCCCTCTGCTTGTGGTGCTGCCTCTGGTGCTGCTTGTGCTATTGCTGCTGCTGCTGGTGGAGGTGTGGTAGCTTGTGGTGCACGAGGGGGTGCAGCAGGTGTGGCAGCTTGTGGTGCACGAGGGGGTGCAGCAGCTGGGAGTTTTTACTACTAGTAGTTCCAGTCGATGTTGTTGGGTTCCCATTGGCCACCAGAAAGATGGAGTGTTTATGACTCATGTGCTCAACGTGCCCAGCAGGGCGTCTCTGTGTCTCTGTGTCTTTCCCATAATGGCCATAATGCGACACATTGGCGACGTGTCACGGCTAATAAAAACGCTGCTTCTTATCAGGGATCCTTCACCTTTTCTGGGTCGACCTTTTTGTGGCCTTGTGTGAGCGCGTTTGCGCTAGTGTGACTTATATAGCGTGAGCACCGTGAATGATGTAGTTCCAGTGCCCCTCTTTTTTTTGGTCCCTCGTGGACATGTGAGAATGAACGGTGCTCTACTCACTTGTTTCCAAGCACGTTCATCTATTACAAGCTTTGCTAAACAGGGGACGGCAATGCACGCAGTGCTTCTGTGTGACGTTGTTAGTTGCACCAGGCCGAATGCAGCAAACTCTAATCTTGATTTCACAGCTGCAGGCCAGCTCTTGCATGCTACAATCTCCGGTCAAACAGTGTTTACTCCGACCATTTGCTGTGTCGTGTGATTGTATGTGAGCTATCCAAATGTGTGCATAATTTCATTTGGATATAGACGTGGGAGGAGCTTGATGAAGGCAAGTTATTTATTCAAACTAGTTTATTTTAATAAGCACTTTTTCCGTACATGTGTTCTAGTGCGTGTCTCTCCGTCGTTTCAGCCAACCAATTCCTTTGCTTGCCCTGCGACTGATCAATAGTTGCCAGGATAGAAAATGAACAAACAAAATGTTACTCAATTTCAAGTATTGGGGAAATATAATCAAATATAAGTCAGTGTATGTGTATGTATGTGTGCGCATGCTCATGTGTGTGTGCGTGCACGTGTGTCTATATGTGACTCTGAGCTTCCAGAAGTCTACAAGTACGCCTAGAGTTTGTCAATATTTTGGCCACTGAGAACTTTTAACCCAAACCACACCACCCTTCCAAACTTGAATGAGTTTCTGTGCCTGTGCCACACGATTTTCTGGGCTGGAGGGCGCTGAGTGGTGCGCTAAAAAGTTTCTGCAACTAAGAAAATATCTTGTATACTACACCCAAGACATGGTCACCCCAGCTCTCCTCTTGGCTACCCTCCTTTACAAATAAGAATGGTGTAAACATAATGGAGGACTTACACCATAGGCAAGCAGACGCGTTGGCTTGCCATTGGTGTGCGAGGCCTCCGATATGTACCTCAACAACACATAGACAGTGAGCAAAGCTTCATGATGCCAAACTTAGGTACTTCATCAGGCACTGGGCAACTGGCTGGCAACTTGAGAACGTTGGCGGCAAAAATTTACTAACTTTGGGGTTACGCCCCTGACCGGGTTCTCGCCAGAAAGGGTGCCACTTCCCTCCTTTAACACACTCTGTCTCAACTAGTGCATGCCAATGTGAGGCCCTTTTGACATATCACAGTTGTGTCTCATGAATCCTAGACTATTTTTGACCCAGCAGGGCTGCAGGCAACTGGAAGTTGGCATGAATGAAGGGTTGATATGGTGGCAGTGGACAAATATGTAATTCCCAGGTTTGCGGATCAGCAATTCTTTACAAAATCTCGGTTTTACAAAATGGCTGGATTTCCTTTCTCCCTCTTTTTACACGGCCCTGCATTGCCATCCCCCAAGTATTTGCCGTCATTGTGGCTATGTGTGCAGTGGCGGCAAGACCGAGTCAACGGGACCCATAGAGACAGACTCAGAGGACGAATTTGGCCTTGGCGTGCTGCTAGGGGGGGGCGACGAGAGCAGCAGCGATGACGAAGAGGGGACGGGAGGGATGAAGAGGAGGCCAGAGGAGGGGAGCATGAGTGAAGAAGGGGTGGGAGGGAGTGGAAGTGGAAGAAGAGAAGATGGGTTGAGTGAGGGAGCGGATGTCATGAACGGGAGTAGCGAGGGCCTGAGTGACGATGGGGATGAGGGGGGGGAGGGAGGTGAAAGCTGGGGGCTCCATCACCACAACAAAGGGAGGAAGCCAAGGAGCAGCACACGGATGGGGAATGACACTGGAGTGGGCGGTGCAAGGTTGGATGATATTGGGGTAAGGGGAGGTGGGAGAGAAAGAGAAATGGGCTTTGGCCTAGGCAGCAGCGGCAGTGATGATGAGGAGGAGGGGCGCGAGGCTAGTAGCGGGAGCGTGAGCTACAGCGGAGAGGGGGAGGAGGAGGAGAAAAGTGGGATGGAAGGGGACGGAGGGGGGACAGAAGAAGAACAAGATGGAGATGACGAGACGGTGAAGACAGACATTTATGGGAGAAGCAAGGGCGATTCTGCACCAGGTAGGTCGCAAACCAGGAGAGCAGGAACAAGCAGTTGTTGGGCACTCTCCTTGTTGTCAGAGTAGGTACCCTATTCGTTGCTGGGATGGGCTCAGCAGCACGGCCGTTCTCCCTTGCCAAGTCCCTTCCCTGATCTGGATTGGAATAGAGGTGTGTTCCCATGCGGGTCCTTTCTTGTTTTCCTGCTCAGGTGCATCTGGGACAGCCGGAGGAGCCGGTCGCTATGTCCCTCCCGCTTTGAGGGCTGCACAGCAGAGAGGAGGGGGAGCCGCGTCAGCACTGGAGAGAAGGATCACCGGCCTGCTTAACAGGTACGGCAAGGGGTCAATGTCCGTGCATCTTTTGGAACATACACAAACACACACAAACACACCCACATCCACGCCCACACCCACATACTCCTACATACACACATGCACACACGCACATATATACACGGTGTGACGTGTGTGCCTTCCTGTTTCTGTGCTTCAATAACACGAGTGTAAACGTCTCCATATCCGCTTTGCTGCAGCTTGCAAGCTTGTTTGCAAACATACATGGTGCGTAACTGCAGGCTAGCAGAGGCCAATATGTCTGGGGTGGCCAAGGATGTTGCAGCCCTGTATGAGGAGCACGGCAGAAGGGCTGTAGGCTCAGTGGTCACCTCCCAGCTCATCGAGGTAGGGGGGAACAGCATGACATGGGCGCTTGCCTGACATCCTAGTCAGTATGGCCATCCTACCCTAGCAATGACCTGACATCCTAGTCAGTATGGCCATCCTATTCTAGCAATGACATGGGTGGGCGCTTGCTTGACATCCTAGTCAGTATGGCCAGGCTCTTTCAGCCCAGATTAAAATGTTGGTCGAATGGACATGATGCATTTCTGAAGTCGGTCACGCCAATAGAAGCAACGGCTGCCAATTCAAAAGGTGCCTGCCTTAGGCTGTCATGCGCTACATCATCTCCTCTACTAGAGGCCTGCAATCACTAAGACCGATGACATAAACTTTAGGCTAAACGTCCTAGTTGCGCATGAGGGGACACGTGGTGCGAAATGACTTGACATGTCGGTGCCTGTAACTCCCAATGCACCCTCTCAACCACGAACACACAGGCAGCAGCCAGGGGGCCTCGTGCCACAGAACAGTTTGCTGCCACAGCTGCTGCCTTTGTTGCTGCTCTTGCCGTGCTTGCACATGCACCGGAGCTCGTGGCAGGCTTCTTAGAGGGATGCGCACAGGTGAGTACATATTTTGTGTGTCTCCATGCTTGACCCTTGCTCTGTGGTTTTTGGTCATAACAGTTTAGCAGTGTCCTTTACAAATTTACAGTCTAGAGATTCTCTAGGTCTGCTGTGAAGTTTTGCTTATCCATTCAGTTTACGATTACCAGTACACCCGTCACCAGTAACTGCTGCCCAAAACTCATTACCTAATTTTTTACAAGATTTCACCCCCAAAATAGTGGCTGGCATTGGTCATCCTTTCCACTCGATAATTATAATTGCTTATTTACTGCAGGACTTGGAGGCGGCCCTGGAAAATAAAGACGGGTGGGTGGAAGTAGGCTCTTCTGTTGTCTGCTAGCTACCAGAGGTCTTTTCTAGCTTGGTGCTTGTCTGTACGCATGTCTGGTCAAGTGTACTCCCTCTCTCTCTATCTCAACCTCCCTCTCTCTCCCTCCCTCACTCTCCCTCTCACTCCCTCCCTCCCTCTCTCTCTCTCTCTCTCTCTCTCTCTCTCTCTCTCCCTCTCTCTCTCTCTCTCTCTCTCTCTCCCTCTCTCTCT
>Ga0307945_1000737_pt1 | contig 23683 bp, 27 predicted proteins | sample OrgLakmetagen228_FD_201818 | JGI IMG/M metagenome (GOLD analysis project Ga0307945, IMG submission 201818) | Saline water microbial communities from Organic Lake, Antarctica - #228 | ecosystem: Environmental > Aquatic > Non-marine Saline and Alkaline > Saline | place: Antarctica: Organic Lake...
CGGAGGGAAGGCGTAGGCATACACATTTGCGAGGGTGCAGCATGAAGTTGGCAAATGGAGGCGGCAAGGAGAGGAAGTGAGGGGGAGGGAGTAGAGCTGTGATTCTGATGATGCGGTTGTTGTCATGTGGTGGTGGGGGAGTGCACGTCTGTGTGCGTGTGTCTAGGAGGTGTTTGGTCTTTAGGGCTAAAGCCGCTCCTCTGCACTAGTTGAATGCTTAAACACACATACACATACATACACACACATACACACACATACACACACTTGCACACACTTGCACATACACAGACACGCATGCACACACGAGCATGCACATATCGTTACCAGGCAGGCAATGCTGAAGCAGCTGCATACACTACTGCAGAGACCAGCCACTAACCGCTTGACACCTGGCGTGCACACGCACAGACGAACGCACACTCACACGCACGCGTGCACACACACACACACACGCTCACACACACACATAAACACACATACGCAAATACCAATCGCCACGCAGGCATTGTTTGAGCGGCTACACAGACAACGGGCAGAGGCTAGCGCCCACGCTGCTGTCAAGGCCCTTTCATCCGCACGCCTGCGCCTACGCTACCTGCAGGTACGGCACACAAGAGCCTCCTTTTTCATGCATTGCATGAGTGGGCAGCAACTGTTATTGTAAGGTCGAAAGTTAATCACCTGCTCTTGAGGACCTTGCTGTCTGCACGCTTGCGTGCGTGGTGTCTGTGGGTGTGCGTGTGGGTGTGCATGTGCGTGTGCGAGCGTGTGTGAGCGTGAGCGTGCATGTGTGCATGCCATCTGTGCCTACACCACCTCCAGGTGCAGTCTACCATGCTTTTGAGTAGAATGCTTTCTGTTCGGCAGGTACTTTCATGTATACAGGGCATAGGGAAGATGGGTAGGAGAGTTGTGTCAAATGTTCTGCAGGTGTGTCCTTGGTTGGACCATCTACTCTGTATATGTTTGGACGCCACCATATCCGCAACTCCACCGTGTGAATTGTGTAATGTGTCTTTGCATGTGTGTGTGTGTGCGAGTGTGCACGTCAGATGTCAAGCACGCACACTTCCAATTTGCTTTGCATATCTGCAGCATCAAACCCATTGCCCTGTGGCAGTTGGCAGTTTATGGTTGTTCTGTTTTTCATGCGCACCACGCCATGAGATTAAGCGCTTCATGACAGGTGGCAAACTAAGCAAGGTTGTTCAGCAACTGCATCATTCTCCTTGTGTGCATTCCAGTGTTGTGAGATCACTCTCCATGTAAGCATTCCAGTGCTGTGAGGTCACTCTCCATTGCATTCCAGTGTTGTGAGATCACTCTCCATTGCATTCCAGTGTTGTGAGATCACTCTCCATATGTGCATTCCAGTGTGAGATCACTCTCCATGTGCATTCCAGTGTGAGATCACTCTCCATTGCATTCCAGTGTTGTGAGACCACTCTTTATTGCATTCCAGTGTTGTGAGACCACTCTTTATTGCATTCCAGTGTTGTGAGATCATTCTCCAGTGCATTCCAGTGTTATGAGATCACTTTTTGTTGCATTCCAGTATTGTGAGATCACTCTTTGTTGCATTCCAGTATTGTGAGATCACTCTCCATGTGCATTCCAGTGTTGTGAGATCATTCTCCATTGCATTCCAGTGTTGTGAGATCACTCTCCGTTGCATTCCAGTATTATGAGATCACTTTCCGTTGCATTCCAGTATTATGAGATCACTCTCCATGTGCATTCCAGTGTGAGATCACTCTCTATTGCATTCCAGTGTTGTGAGATCACTCTCCATATGTGCATTCCAGTGTGAGATCAGACGTGCTGGAGCAAGAGAGGCGGCAGAGCTCCAGCGCCAAAAGGACGGATGGGTAGAAGGAGAAGCACATGCAGCTGTGAGTGCTTCCTGAACTTAAATGTTTGAGTGTATGTGTGTTTGTGGCAGGGGGTGTACCTGAGTTTTTAAAGTGCGTGCAGCATCACACCCATGAGTAAGCAAGCACATGCAGCTGTGAGAGCTTTACTTTAATGCTAAACTTTGTGTGTATGTGTTTTTGTGTAAGGTTACACAAGTGCGTTAATCATCACACACACTCACACACACAAAATTACATACACCAATATAAACACACAAAAACACATATCCACGTAGTTGTAAAGTAACTTAATGACCAGGTGCGAGAGTCTTCACAGGAGTTACACACACATATATATATATACATCTACACACTCAGGGTAAGTGAGCTGGTAACCTGCCGCGAGTCCCTTCGCAGCGCACGCGCAGAGAGCAAGTCTCCACAGAGATTACACACATATATTTATATATATACACACAACACAGGTGGTAAGTGAGCTTGTAACCTGCCGCGAGTCCCTTCGCAGCGCACGCGCAGAGAGCGCGCGCCGCCAGCGCGCCCTGCAGACCCTCCAAAGCTTAGCCAGCGCAGGCCTGCTCCGCTCTCCAGCCCAGCCCAACAGCAGCTGCTGTGCAACGTCAGTAGGGCCTGCGAGTTTTGGCAGGGGGGCCAGCAAGGCAGCAGGTGGGGCTGGCAGTGGGTGCATTGATCCTTTGGTGGCGAACGCCGCGCACGCGGCGGCTGTGGCGGCGGCTGCGGCGGCTAATGCAGCCACGGGGGTGGCGACAGATGTGTCAGCCACCTTGGAGATGTACCACGGGAGCGCAGGGGACCAGGTAGGGCCTTCTTGCATGTGTTTGTGTGTGTTTGTATGTTTTCTTTGTGTGTTTTTTGTGTTGTTTTGCATGCGTGCTCGTTTATGTACCATGGGCAGTGCAGGGGACCAGGTGGGGTTTTCATGTGAGTGTGTTTGTGTATATTCCTGTATATTCTACCTGTGTTTTGTGTTGTGTTGCCTGCATACTTCTTTATGGCCTAGCTGCACGGTTTGCGTGTGAGCAGGAGGAATTTTCCTCTCTTGTTGGCGGTGTGTTGGCGGCGTGTGGGTTTGAGGGGGTGGACGTATAGAGGTGTGGGTGTGGGTGTAAGCGCACTCGGCTGTAAGCGCACCTCTGTATCTGGGTGTGAGTGTAGGTGTTAGCGTGAAAACATTGGAGACTAGCCATAGATCTTTTGAGAGCTTGTGCTACTTTGTCAAGCTAAAGCTGCACTCAATAAAAGCTAATAGATGGCCATGTAAACACGCAGCTGGTCGTACAAACAGCATAACAAAAACGTTGGCATGGTCATAGTTGCGTACGCACACATTGCACACACATACACCACACAAACATGGAGACACACAAATTTCATCATATATACACATACGAACACGGACACACACACACACAAACCCACACATAGAATGTGGGTGGTTATGGGGGCCTGCGTGCGCTGATCGACGAGGCAGCCGCTCGCACCGCCACCGCTGCTGTGCTCAAACGTGCTGCCCACAACACATATAAGCACACACACGTGCACACACACGCACACACAGGCGGTGGGTGGTTATGAGGGCCTGCGCGCGCTGATCGACGAGGCAGCCGCTCGCACCGCCACCGCTGCTGTGCTTGAGCGTGCTGCCCACAAGCAGCAGGGCGATGGTAGTGATGACCCGTTCTGCATCGCTGCTGAAACAGCAACAGCTGCAGCAGCCGCGGCGGCAGCTGCTCTAGGTAGGAGAGCAAGCGCATACGTGTACTTACGCTGAGACATATGTAGACACAGCACACACACATCTCCTGCACACACACATACGCACACAAACACACAAACACACACACACAGAGGCGGAGCATGCAGGGAGGGAGGCAGCAGAGGAGAAATTAAGGGAGGCCCGTGGGAGTTTGGACAGCAAGAACGCACGAATACGGTGAGGAACGGCAGAAGAGTAGAATGGGTATTGATGGAGCCCTCTTTGTACCAGGGAGCTTATGTGGCAGGGCACAGTGTGCCTCATGCCCTTCAACACACAAATACACACACACGCACACACAACACAAACACGCGCGCACACACACACACACACACAAACACACACAAACACACACCTTGCTTCAGGGAGCTCAAGCGGCGCATGGATGAATTGGAGGCTGAACTGAAAGAGGCCAAGCAGAGCGATGCCAAAGCAGCCGTGGTCGCACTGGAGGGCCGTATAAAACAGGTAGGGATGTGTGTGTGAGCGTGGCTGTGGGTGTGGGTGTAGAGTGTAGGTGAGGGTGTGGCCGTGAGCATACATGTGACAGTGTGCCAGTCTGTATGTGGGTGTGCACAGATGTGAGCGCCTGTGCAAGTGTGTGTCTGTATGTGAGTACTTGTAGCGTGGCAAGCCTGGTATTGTGCACTGCAACTCGACTTGCACATACAATAATGAGCGTGGGCAAACACGTACTTGCGTTTTTATATGTGAGTGCAGGCCAACGCAGCAATTGCCCGCAAGGATGCAACGGTCAAGGAGCTCAGAGATAGGCTGGAGGCATCCAAGCAGGTGAGCAGGTTGTTGGGCCTAAAGAATAGTTGTAATGTGCTCGTCACTTGCATGTCCTCATACACACATACACACACACACACACTTCATACAGCACACATACAAATACACACGCGTGCACACACACACAAACACGCATGTACACACACCAGACATACGTGCACGCGAACACACTTCAGCACTGTCCCCTGGAAGCCTCCATTGTGTATCTAATATATAACAGTAACAACAAAGATATAATAATAACTCAAAAGAGCGCGCGCCTCTGCAATCTCACCTGCAGGCCGCCACTGCCGCGCAGCAGCAGCAGGAAGGAGGAGGAGATGCCCACGAGGAAGCAGAAAAGCAGGCACGCACCATCTCACGGTTGCGATCTGATCTGGCCAGGCGAGAGGCCTCCCTGAAAGTTACCCTGGCAGAACTGGAAAAGGTGTGTATCACAACTTGGTGTATGTGTTCCTCTGTCTATGTGCGTGTGTGTGTATGTGTGTACATGTGTGCGTGCGTGTATGTTTGCTTTCTGCCTGGTGGGGCTTGATTTGAGGAGTACTATTGGAGATGTACTGCTTTCTGGCAATAGGGAGCAGGTCATATGCATGCTCCTACCTATACTTGAGTGTGGCTCTGAGCGTGCTGCTCTCCGTCAACAACCTGCAGGAGCGTCATGACAGTGCAGCTGCAGCACACAGCTCGTGGGAGTCAGGCAACCAAGAAGCACGTGCCCTGCGCCAAGCTGCTGTGGCCATGCAGCAGCGTTCGTGCGAACTCATGCAGGTATGCTGAGCAGGTGCAGCTGGTCAGAGAGAGAAGGCGCTGCTTGCTTCCAGTGATAACTTTACAGCTTAGGTTGAACTGCGGTGGCCATGCAGCAGCACTTGTGCGGACTTATGCTGGTATGCTGCTTAGGTGCGGCTGGTCAGATGGTCAGACAGAGAAGACGCTGCTTGGCTTCCAGTGTTAGCTTTACAGCTTAGGTTTTACTGCGGTGGCCATGCAGCAGCGCTCGTGCGGACTTATGCTGGTTAGATGTGTTTTGCTGATAAGAAAAGAGGAGATCAGAGAACGCTGTTACGACGTTGCTTTGTTCTTGTGTTGGCTTACATCTTGCACTGGTCATATGCATTTGCGGACGTGTATAGGTGTGCTGAATGAATGCTGTTAAGGAGTTGCCTTGTGCTAAATGAGCTCAGCAGCTTCAGCTGCTGAGGCCTTGCAGCAGCGCTCGTGCACAGCGCTTGGGCAACCATGCATGCACGTTGCTCTGCTGCAAGCACTCTAGCTATCAACACTCAAGCAATCAAATTGCGTGCGCTAGCCAGCAATGGATTGTGCACAGCGCTTGGGACAACCTCGTGCACGTACGTTGCTCTGCTGCAAACACTCTAGCAATCAAATCATGGGCGCTAGCAAGAGAGCTTAACAAGCGTGTACTAGGGGGTTGGGATTTCAAGTGTTCTAAGGTATATGCATGGCACCTCTGTGTTGTAGCAGCATTCCCACTGACGTCTGATTGTAGAGTCTCCCCTGACGATTGCTCCCTTGTACAGGTAATAACTTTAAACACAACAACAGTTGGCTCCACCAGCAAACCACGCATTTAGCTCCATCATTTAACAACGCAATGAGCTCCACCAACAATGCATTTAGCTCCACCGACAGTACTCAAACATCATATAGTATGAAGGCATTTTTCACTGCAAGGTCTGCCAACACATCATACAGTATAAGGGTATAAGAAAGCATTGGAGGACTGGTCATTGACGGACCACTGCTACATCACGTGGTATGAGTAGGGTTGGCCAGAACCGTATATACCGTATATGACCGTATATTTGGTGATTTCCCTGCCAAAATTACTGTATATACACCGTATATATATGGTTCTGGCCAACCCTTGGTATAAGTAAGCACCAAATTGGGAGGACTGCCAACACATCATACAGTGTAAAAAAGCAACACACTGCAAGGACTGCCATCACATCATACAGTATAAGAAAGCAACACACTGCAAGGACTGCCATCACATCATATAGTATAAGAAAGCAACACACCGTGAAGATGCCTGCACACACAAACACACAAGTTTGCTTGGATGTTGCCTGCAGGCTGTGCGCGGCTTATTGCACCTGCTTCTCCGCTGCAGCGATGCAGCATCTGCAGCAGCACACAAGCTGCAGCAGCATGGCACAAACCAAGCTGCCCCATCTTCTGATCATCATCAGCAGCAGCAGCAGCAGCAGCAGCTGCGGCGTCAGGAGCTTGGCAATGTGGCGGGTTTGAGTGAAGCTGACATTGTTAGCCTCACTAGTCTATCGCTGTCAGAGGTACAGGACCTGCTAGGGGCCCCTCCCTCTGAGGCAGGTGGGCTGCCTGGCCCAGGATCGAGGCACGAAATGTCTGCACCACAGCAGCAACGGCATCTACAAAGACAGCAGCAGCAGCAGCAACAGCAGCAGCAGCAGCAGTGCGATGACCTGCTCTCCATGTGTGAGTCCACGCTGCTGCCCCACGGTGTGGGCGTTGGTGCAGATGTGTGGGAGAAGGGTCAAGGCCCCACGGCAGCAAAGGTCAAAGAAGCGGCTGCTCAGAAGCACAAGCTTCTGCAGTGGGACCCTCAGAACTTGAAACTGTTGCTTGACGCAGCAGACCAGCGGGTGCAAGCGGTAGTGTGTATGTGTGCTTAGTTGCGGGTGCTAAGTTCTGCTGGTGTGTAGCCGGAGCTGAGCGCAGCTAGGCCTGTCCTCCTTGTTTATCTCGGCTCCACAAAGCGCTAGGTACTTGAGCTCTGATTGAGTGTAAACAGACCATGAGTAGGTTAGCATAGGAAGGGTTGTGGATTTGCACATACGCAGACTTAGGCCTGTAAACTAAGCTAGATCTGCCATTTAATTGACAAGTAGTTAGGGCTGCAGAGCTTGCCATATGTACAGGACGGTGACGCTCGATTTACTTAACATTTTACACTGTGGTTGGAATGATTGTTGTCACATCCTTAGTTGTACCCTATTCACCAGGCTCCCTACTTCTATAAACCATTATTTTTCTATACCTTCATTCTTTGCCTTTCACTAGCATTATCTTTTTATTCTTGACCGCATCACGGTAGCGTATGCTATTCGTCGTTTTGAACCCATCGTGGGATTACTAAATCTGTAACAGGTATTTCGCATGAAAGCCAGACAGAATGAAAGTTCAGTCATGGGACTGCCTAAACCAAGTTGGTCATCGCTCCAATAGGGCTTTAAAATGGTCATTGACATTTTTGGGTGGAATCAATTTGCAGCTCCATTACATAAGCCATTAACCTGCCCAAGACACAGTGATATCCTTCACACCAAGAACCTTCCGGTACATCACTCCATCTTCAAAGTGGAAATGTCAAAAATCGAGCTGATTGCAATTTGCTGACAGGCAGGATTGTGCCTGGTCATCCCCTTCCCATTTGTTCATTGGGTGCAGATCACATAAGTGGAGCAGATTCCCATCCCGAAACATCATATTTTCCTTACCAGTGCCAGTAATCACGCTCTTATGTGCATTGTTTTAACGGATGTGTGCATATATTTTTCTTGCTTTTTGTGTCTACTGAATGTGCTTAAAGTGAAGGAGTCAATCATCATTGTCCATCTCTGTTAATCCATTGATGATCGCAAATAAGCAATATGAGCATGGAGAGACACAACTTGGCATGCAGCATGAACAAAGCTCTGGTACCTACCAAACCACCGCGTGACGCCCTTCAAGCACATATGCATCTTCTCCATAAACTGGGAAATGCCACAACTAAAGCGAACTACCAGGCGTACTACCAAACCCTCATCAAGGACGGCACTGCCAATGGAGCCACTAGCAATGCTTACCTAACATCATCCAATGTCCCCTTTAAGACCAATGTATCAATATGAAATACAGAACAGGCACCCTATATGATCAAAAACATGCGGTATTGTTCAAACTCTCAACAAGTCAAACTTGCCCCCTCTGCCCACAAGTAGACAGTGCCCTGCACATCCTTTCTGGGTGCCAACACACGCAAATAAGGAACATGATCACCGAAAGACACAACACAGCATGCCGCATGATCCTTAAGGCTATCAGAAAAACAGGCTCCTTTGGATCATGCATTATTGTATCCATGGATATAGGCAGCAACAAACGGATGACCATGCAAAATCTCCAAATTCCTGAAACAGCTGAAAGTAGAATAGTTCCCAAATGGCTCTTCCCACCCCGCTTTTAAGATAAAGAAAAATTTACCTCCAGCCGCCCAGATTTTGTGCTGGTTACTCCCAACGCTGCAAAAACACAAAAACAACAAATTAATGTAGGGGGGTGGGTTTTTCGGGGTGACAGGGGGCAATTGAGGGAGACTGGGAGCATCCCAGCAGCACCGCCAGCCACCAGTAGAGCCACCAACCCCAGACAGCGCGACCTAAAGACCTCAGCAAAACTCGGCGTGACATCCACCTCGTCGAGATCAAGTATTGTGAGGACACAGACCTCAAAACCAGCTAAACGTTGCAAAGGAACAAAACAAAGACCTCTGCAACATTCTCCAAGGAGCCTCCGTTACTCTCCACATCATCCTCTTGGGTGTGGCTGGCACCATCTACAACACTCACACTCTGAAGCCTTTCAAGGAACTGAGTCTTGATTCTCAAGTTAAGAAGCTTGCCTCCAAGCTCCATGTGCACTCTGTGAACTTCGCTGCTTAAGCTTGTCCATTCTAGACGTGCCCTTTCCAGTACTGTTATCAACTCTATTCAGGAGCCAGTTTCAGGCCAAGCCTGCAACCCTCCTGATCCCCATTGATTTTTCCTTTCATTTTCGCGGTGGAGGAGCTCTACGGTACTCGGTACCAAAGTGGCTCCTTTTCCTTAATTAATGTGGGGAGTGGCTTTCACTGCCTGCGTAGTTTCTTCTTTTTCTTTTTCACAGGGTGTGATTTCCCATCGTCGATGCGCTTGCACGGTAAGACACCTAAAATGTCCCCAATCTCCCAAGGCTATATTTTTGGCCTCAGGAACACATACAAAGCGTTGAATTTGCGCTATTCGTCCTGTGTGTATGTATTGATGGCATTGTCAATTTACAGCACGCACAGCATGGTGCTCAGAACGACCTGAATATTTCACAAATTTTACCCCATGTTTTCGACCCTCAGGAATGTATGTGTGTGTCGTCTGTTTCGGCTTATTTGTCATCATTTCGGAAGTTTTGCGCACAGCTTGCACCTCAGCAGATTAAACCACCATCACCTTGCTCCACACAAATTCAGGATAAACAGGGTGCTCTGTTTTTGTATCATAAAGCCCTCAGTTTGCTCCTTCGTAAAACAGGAGGTGGGCACACACATGCGCAAGCGTAATACTTATTAAAGCGCAAGCGTTGGCCCCCTCGCAATGTAGAACCGTACTTCCACTACAAGCACAGGGCGAATCCTTTTCAGCACTGTCAAAAGCCATTTCTGTAAAGGGTTATCCATCTCTCTGCCTTGTCGTTAGGAGTAAGTAGTCCAAATCTGACTTGCATACGATGCCAGCAAGAATTGCATACATTTTGAGAAGCCAGTTGCAGTCATGGCTCTGAAAAATACCAGCCATGAATGGTCGCAAAGCTGCGACAGCTGCAAAGTTCAGATTGATCTGTCTGTTACACACCATACCAAGGTACTTGAAGGTGTCTGTGTATGGAAGCTGTGTGCCATCAAAGAAAAGGCTCCTAGGTGCCAACCAAGGGTCCTTCCCCTTATTTAATGTGGGAATTGTCTGCGTAGTTTTATATACTTTCGTTCTTTTCCTGTTTTGTCATAAATGTTTAGACTTCACTAGGCTTTTTTGTCCTTTTCATATCTGTCCCTTGATCATAAATTTCATCAGCCAAACAGACTCCCTAGAATTCTGCTTTGCCTCCATGGACGCAGACAGCAACGAGCGGCTGGCTATGCAACATCAGCCACAAGATTTTTGGAACAGCTGAATGTAGAATTACACCCAAGTGACCCTTTCCACCCCGCTTCTCAGCCAAAAATGGAATACCCACAGCCGTCCAGATGCTACACTGGTTGCTCCCACCGCTCTTTGTGAAAACAAAAAAGCAACGATCTAGCAATGGAGGGGGGTGGATTCTTCGAAGTGGCAGGGGACAAATGGGGGAGACCGGGAGCACCTCAGCAGCACTGCCAGCCACTAGCAGATCCACCTTCCCGAGACATCACCAACCCAAAGATCTCAGCATTCTACAACGTTACATTCACCTCATCGATATCAAGTACTGTGAGGACACTAGACCGCAAAACCAGCCGAGCGCCGCGCAGGAACAACATAAAGGCATCTGCTCCGTCCTCCAAGGAACCTCCGTTACCCTCCAAACCATCCCTTTTGGGTGGGTGGCACAATCTACAATAATCACACACCGGGGACGTTAAGGATCCAGGTCTTGATTCCCATACAGTTAAGAGACTTGCTTCCAAGCTTCATTTACATTCTGTCAATTACGCAGCCAGACTCGTCCATATCAGACGTGCCCTTTCCAACACTATTATCAAATGTCATCAGGAGCCGGCTTAAGGTCTAGCCAGCAACCTCTTGATCCCCATTGATTTTGGACCCTAGGACACAAAGTGTCTAGGGCCTATGGTTTGCTAGAGAAACTGAGAGTCTTATAGCATAGAAAACATTACCCTTTCTCCAAAACCTTTAACGGCCAAATCAAGTAAGAAGCTCATGCTGAGAATTTTTTTCCTTTGTGGAGGAGGAGTTTTACACAAAACCAGTGTGGCTTTCCTTTTCCTTAGTAAATGTAGGGAGTGGCTTTCACTGCCTGCGCGCTGGATCATCGTTTTGCAAGCAAGGCGACAATGGTGATGGCGCACCCTCACTGAGTTGTAGCTGCTGCTTGAGGAACAGTTATCAGTTGCAAGCCATGAAGAATGATTAAGCAAAGAAGAACAACCTCTGTGTCAATGTGTTTGACGCCATTGGCGGCATGTCATGCTTGTCAGCGATTTTTCATTATTTGAAAGCTGACCTCGATAAAACCACAACCATCGCCGACCGGCGAGCTGGACCGTGGGGTGACGCTTATGTTAATTTTATTTTTACTTATTTCATTTTTGTTAATTTTAACGATTGGTTTTCTTGGATCTCGCACCGATCTCGCACGAATCATCAGAGCACGACAGGCATTCTGCATGTTCCATCGGGTCCCTCATACGGTTTATCTCGTATACTGCGGAAATTTAACTAGTCTCGGAATCCTCAAAAGTGTTTTGTAAAAAAAAGAAGCAATGCTTCATGACCGTGCGGTGCGCCTGCATCAAGCAGCTCCTCCTGACTGCCAGACTCTGCTGCGTACGTCACCCTGCAAGTCAAATCATAAATCTCTGTGCTCGACAACAAATGCGCTACCACTGCCTGCACCTGCCAGGTCGCAAACAACCCGCACGCATCACGCCGGCAAGAAGGTTAACCTCGTTGTTATTGGCTAAGAGGAAAGGGGTATGATCACGCGTCTCAAACCATCTGCTCCTTTTCTACTACCTCACACTTTGTATAAGGACAGGCACCGCCATGAATTGGTTCCTTTTCCCCTTTTGCAGCTAGATGCCCCTCAAGAAGAAAGCTTGGAAGTGGGCAAGATGCACCATATGGCCGTTTTGGCGGGAGGACTTGCAGCGGTACGTGATGAACAGCCACCCAAGATTAATTACACGCAACTATCCAGCCACACAAAAACATCTTCTAATTTCACGCTTCTCAGGCAATGTCTGTTGCTCCCCCACACGCTTGGTCCGCCTCTCTGGCCGAAAGGCAGAACGCTGAGGCATCACAATTAGCTGATATCGTGGTAAAGCACTTAGGCCACCTTCCCCACGTGAATCCCTCGATCAACCAAGGACAGGTGAAATCTAGCATTCATTTTACCAAGTCAATATCCTGTTTAAGTCACCGACGATCATCGCGACGTCTATTGCAAGAGTTTCAAGTAGCATGGTTTCACCTACGCCATTGCTATGCACAGGCCTTCCCACCTGAACTGGCTGAGCCTGCTCCCAGCAAGGACACAATTCCCTTCCCCCCTTCCATTTCAATTACTCCTCCCGCCACTTCTGCTCTCTCTCCTCTGCTCCTCCTGAGTGCCAGCTTGTTTGGCCTGGTAGTGCCTTTTCTAGCTCTTCGGCATGTGCAGGACGCCAATAAGGTACTTTGAGGTTTTATTGCAAACTGCGTAGCATCTCAATCAAATCTCTTGTTTTAAGTGTTGTCTCAACTTTCACAGGCAGGGGCCAATGAGCTGCGCTCACTTTCCCAGGAGAGCACTTTGATGAAGGCAAGGCTGGTAGGTATGGCAAGTTAAAACAGCAAGGCGGTGCAGCACTGGCGATTCGTGCTGAAACTATTTTGCCATGTCTTGGGCAGGCGGATCAAGACAAAATGCTCAGCAGTTTTAAGGAGTTTAATGATGCCAGTCAAGCAGATCTACGCCTTGAGCTCAAGAAAGCAAGTATGGAAGCAAAGGTGCGACGCAAACTGTGTATGATTCATTTGCTGGAAGCGCAGATACTTCTCATTTTTTGGCACAACTGCCCCAGTCTCATCGACCTGCGCACATTTGTTTGGTCCAGCATTGGTGCACACAACACTGGAAAGGGCATAACTTGAGGGGCTTGAAACACTTTTACCGAAAGGTTGCTTCAAAACAGATATTAAAAGGTGTTTTATGTGCATCCCAACATCTCCAAAAAAGTGTATCCCAACATCTCCATAAAAGAGTGGGAAGAAAGAGGAAAAAGGAAAGAGAGAGAGCAAAGGATGTCTCTCTGGTGCATTATGACTGCACACAGATTGAAGTAATGATAAAGGAACAGCCCTTCCCATTGCTTTCAGGAGGAGCAGGCAAAAACGTTGAGCAGCCTTAAGAAGTTACAGGCTGATTACGATGCTCTGCACCTTGAGCTCCAGCAACTGAAATTGGATTACCAGGTGAGTGACAATTTACCTTGCTTATCAACGCACACAAGCAGTACGCATCACCTAGGTGTTTACAGTGTAAAAATGCAACCTACATTGCACAGGTCATTCAAGGAAAGAAGCAACAGACTGACAGCGCATACGTTGCCCAGATCTCCAGCTTGCAAGAGCAAATCAACAGCCTGGGAGCGTCATACAGTGCCATACACCAAGCTTACCAGAATTTGCAGGGCAACATGCAACACATGTAAGAAATTCATGCAGAGCATCGTGGTCTAAAAGTAGCAAATCGGAAGAAACGTGCCAAAGATATGCTTTTACCTCGTATTGAACTGTTTTATCATCAAGCGTATTATTCACAGCTGTTGTTGTTGTGCTGTGTCATCGCCTCGCTTGTAGGCAACCTGGCTTGGTCCCCTCGTCCTCTCCTATGCTCTCTTCTACACCCCCTGGCTTAGGATCTTTGTGCCAAGCAAGGCTGAAAAAGAATGGGGAGCGCTGCAGGAACAGAGCCAAACCTCAATTTGGCTATGTAGTGTGTGGCATTGGGGCTCACATCGCCCAGCTGCCTGATATTGAGAGGAAATCTCGCTAAACGTGCAAGTCCTGCGGCTTCTTGTAAAAAAAGAGGGGTGCTTGCAGATGGCTGTGAAATAATTTTCACTTGTCCCAGGTGCACAAAGTCATTCAGTCTTGACGACATGCAAGTAAAATTCTTCTTGACGGTCTGATTGCACTGTACAAATATTGAGTTCTGAGTCCTGGATGATTTTTACTTTGGCCAATGGGTAATTTCAATCGTGGGTTCTATCCTTTAAAGATTACAGATTGTGACAGACAGTGCATATTCCCTTGGCCAGATTATGAAATCCTTCTTTGAAAAAGAACGAGGCCGTCCCCACCCAAATCTGCTGCTGGTGCATGTAGCTATTGTGAACTTCTACCTGTTAATACACATGTAATGCATCAAAGACGGACCTCTTTTAGCTAAAGACAATGGTAGGAGTCCAAGCCAAAAGAGAGTGGTTTTGTGCATTCTCTAATATTAGGGCCAAATTAAACAGTAAACCGCACAGCTCACATCTAGCATTTATGACCTAACTTTAGTACCATTCATTTGAATGAGTGCTTAATTTATTAATTGTGGTTAAACAACCTTGCCTGTTTCATTGCAGTTCCCATCCTAGCGTGTTTACCTTCTTGACCTCGGTTTAGTAGTTCTTGGCCTGCTTCCCCCTACCCTCGGCTCTTAACAGAGGATTTTGTGCCTTGAGATCTAGCCCATAGCTCCCTGTTTTTTCCTTCGCTGCTCTCCGGGCTTATTTGAGCTCGTGATGTTGAGATTAGGGTTGGCTTTTTTCTTTGTAGCCTTGGAAAGAGTAGGTCGTAGACCGCTGCTCTGTGCCCGGGATCCTCAGTTTTTTTGTGCGCCTTCTCTGTATTCTCTCCCTAAGGGTTTCTGTGAGACTGTTCTGTTTAGCTAGGCCTAGATATTGTGCTTTAGAGGGATGCCAGTTTCTGTAGGGGGATTTGTTGTGGAGCCTGTTCTGGCGTATCAGTCATGGCCATGGCTTAGTTTGCTCTTATCTTGGCTGGCTCCTAGCTTCTCTTGCCTTCGTTTCTGTTTGCTCTGTTGGTAGAGTGGGTTTCCAGGCCTCAGTTTTTTTGGTCGACCCTCTGTTTTGCTCTGCACTCTAGTCTTCCTCGCGCAGCTTGATGATTTCCTTGGATCCAACTTTTTCCGCCTTTTTTCCAGCATAGTGGGAATTTTGCCGTCTCCCCATGATCTATGTAATACCCTCAAAATCAATAATTCGAACAGCAGTGTGGCTCTGGGTTCACAGTACACAACCTCACCGACCCAGATTGGCTGTTCTCTAATTCTAGCGTGGTGGAGGATCACCTGCCCTTCAGTTCCATGTGACTCTGTCAAACAGCTCAAGACGCACAGTTCAGCAACACAACATAGCTCAATAGTTCAGCAACACAACATAGCTCAAGACGCACCCATTTCAGTAACACAAAGAAGGCCAGTACTGCAGATTGATTCCCTACTAATTTCAAGAATGTAACGCCCCCTTAACGTGCTCTCTTCGCTCCAAGATGTTAGCAATTACACTTTTGGCGGCGTACATGCCTCTGCCTCCCAACTGCCTGATCCCTGTTTAACAAAAAATCAGCGTGCATTATTAAGGCTCTCGACTAGTGCTCACGCTAGTCAGAGCCCCAGCAAGCAACTAATCTAAAGAGAAACAACATAGATTACTGAGGATCCGGCGAGTTGTCAGCTAAGCAATCCAGCCTGTGCGGGGTGAATTGCAAGAGCGTTACGCAGTAAAATACGCATTGGATTGAAGGTGCGCAACAGTCTGAACCTTGTGTCTTTTATCTTGCTAGTAAAGAATGGTAAACATGTATCAGTTCTATTTGGCAGTTTCTACACTATCTGCGCCCTCTTTCTCATTCAATTCTGTTCAATCCTTACTATTTAGCTCTGCAGTGTCAAAGGCTCTTAGCTCTGCAGTGTCAAAGGCTCTTAGCTCTGCAGTTTTTATGCCTCTCCTTCTAGTAGTTAGTTGGTCCCCCACCTTTCTGATTGGGCCTTTGTCTGCTAAGGTGCAAGAGCTTTTATGGTACTTGGTACCAAAGTGCTCCCTATTCCTAATTAATGTGGGGAGTGACTTTAACTGCCTAAGACGCCATAACAAGCAACCAAATACCATAGTACTTGCTTACTACGGCGTGACAGAACATGTGTAGCAAGTTCAAGCACTAGCTACCAATCTATTTAATGCTTGTCAAGAAGCGCAAACAAGACGCAAAATACAAATCAACAACAACTTTGTCCTTTGAAAATATGGGGGTATGACAGGCACCAGTGACAGATAGCAGCTCCCCCAGGGAGGCTAGCCGTGAGCAAGCAGCGAAGCAAGTTGCGATCCCTTCCCGAGCCCGAGACTCTCTTTGCAGAACTTGAAACACTAGACTCCTTTTCTGGCATCCAAGTTGTAATTATTTGCGTGCCGTCACCCTCCACACCATCATTTTGAATTTGGGTGGCACCATCTACAATAATCACACACTGGAGACGTTAAGGAACCAGGTCTTGATTCCCAGACAGTTAAGAGACTTGCTTCTAAGCTTCATTTACATTCTGTCAGGAATAGAAGGCCTTATGAGCTCAGGATCTGTGACAGATGTGACTGGCACACTATTCAGGATGAAGTACACTCTTTGTTGGACTGTCCGCATGAACATCTAGTCAGACTTCGCACACAGCAACAGCTTATTTTCCCACCTCAATTTGAGGATGGCCCAGCTCGTTTGAGGACCTTTATGAACCAACCTGATATTTTTGGTGTTGCCTCTTTTGTAGCTAAGTGCCTAGCCCTGTTCCCTTGATTTTTCTAGCGATTTTTTGGTCTGGTTACAGGCTTTTTTCCAAGCTTCCGCTCAGATGCCCACCAGAGGCATATATAGCGATGTAACCTTACCTTATCTTACATTCTGTCAATTACGCAGCCAAACTCGTCCATATCAGACGTGCCCTTTCCAACACTATTATCAAATGTCATCAGGAGCCGGTTTCAGGTAAAGCCTGCATCCTCTTGATCCCCGTCGATTTTTTTTCCTTTGTGGAGGAGGAGTTCTACACGAAACCAGTGTGGCTTTCCTTTTCCTTAGTAAATGTAGGGAGTGGCTTTCACCGCCTGCGCGCTGGATCATCGTTTTGCAAGGGCGTATGCAAGCAAGGCTGACAAGAAATCCCCAAATTTCTGTTCAGCCTGCTACACGCCCCCCCAAGGAGTCCTATCGTAGCTGACGTCGCAGAGGCAGTCCCTCTGAAGAGTCCCCCCCAAGGAGTCCTACATGCACCTGTATTTCAATTAATCCTAATCGACATCGTGCATTGAATTACATCAAGAACGTCACAGCAAAACGACACAAAAGCTGGCTAGAAAGAACAAAAGGTGTTTGATTTCAAATAACAAGACAAAAATTCCTAGATAGTTCTGCCTGTACCTGGCAATCTTTGAAGAAACAAGCCCACATGTGCCACCGACTTCGCGGACACCTCTCTGCCCAGTTTACAGCCTATCTTTTTCCAACGCATGGCAATCTCCATGGGAAAAGAAGATTGAGAACAAGGCACCATAAGGTTGCACCGGTGTGGCCAGACAAGCAATGCACACTGCTGCTTCAAATTGAAACAAAAGGGGATGACTTGGTCATGTTCTGTACAAGGACAACCGATATTTATACAGGAAAAGCGTGGGCCCTACTGGGCTATTGAGAGCTGACAATGCTTCCACTGCAGCTGGTATTGCACAGCTGGTATTGCACAGAGCACAATGGTCTAGGACACCTATCACCATAATCCATGATGAAGGTTACACAGAGCCATGATCTACCTCTTCTGTAACTTCCAGCTTGCTAGCACAAATAGCACCAAGTTTGCGTTATCAGACAGCAAACGTTAAAGATGCTAAATACTCTAGAGGGCCTTACCTCCAAGAAGAAAATACTCTAGAAGGCCTTACCTAGGGTAAACCCCACACAGCTATTGACTGCGTCTTACTTCCTGGCCTAAAGCGTGAAGGCCGTTCAGTACTTGTTGATGCCGAAGAAGCGCACTTTGTGCAGTGCTGGCAACTTTGCTATGAGCAGAACAAGCACGACCACCAGATTTAAGCCAAGAGGCTGCTTTCTAAAATCAGTGCCGTGCGTGGCTAGTACAAATAGAGCTACAGGTACCAGCGTGAAGATCTTGCGGTTGCGCGTGCCGTAGACCTGGCTGTCCACTTGTTCCCAAAAGGTAAGCAGGTCGTACTTGCCTTGGTCCTCTTCCACGCCACCCTGTACATACGCAAACGTACGCATTGAGTTTGTTTAGGTGAATGTCGTGTGTATATGGAGCCTACTCCTGCACTATCATGATACCGTACTGCTCCTAGGAGAGTTGCGAGTAAATGGAATCAACTATTTGGGCGCCTTGCAATGTAAAGTAAGAAAATTAATTAAGAATCTGGACCTCGCAAAACGATGACTTTTAAAATTCGATATTTGACCGGGGCCTGCAGGAATTGGGTTTGAAACCCTGCTAAAAGCATATTTTTGCTGTTCAACAACACATTGCCCTGTTTCAAATGTGGATGGATGGCCAAAGGGATTGGAAATCCCCTTACCATGGATGGAGGTCTAAACAGAGAGCAGAGCACATAGAGGGCCCAAAATTTGCAAATTTAGTATGCTTGTTATTTGGGCACCTTGCAATAGTTTGGACTTGCAATGCTAAAGGAGCAGTACAGTAGTAGGCAGGAGCAAAGTGTGCTGCAAGCTGGCTCAGACAATGAGAATGGGGGAATCATAGATGGCAAAGCAAGGAAACAGGGAGTCTGAAAAGGGTCTGAGAACATGGACCCGTACGAACAGCCCCCGAATAAACAAGAATGTGCAATGGAGAGAAACCTCAGAAGTGCTACCGCAGCCAAAGAAAGGAGGCACATCCTTAAGACGTCAAGTGTGAAGAGGGGAGGAGAGTAGCTGCCGATTTGGCGCAGGATGTGATGAATCGTGCCTTACATGGTGGACAGCAAGGAACGCAACATCAAAGCCCTTGTAGCTCACAAAACAAAGACTCAAACTGCCGTAACCCCCAGGGCAAAGCCTTACGTTTAATGGTGTGAGGAAATAAAACAGGCAGTCACGTTTATGATAAAAGAAGTGCACGCATGCAGAGTCTGTGTTACAGACAGTCAATGCCCAAACAAGACGTGACACAAATGGTTGCGGTGAGCGAAAAGGGCACAGGATGGGTGGGACTAGGGTTGGCCAGAACAGTATATCTGCACCGTATATGACCGTATGTATGGTGATTTCCCTGCTAAAAATACCGTATGTACACCGTGTATACGTATAAATGTATGGTTCTGGCCAACCCTAGGTGGGATGCATTTAAACGTTGTTGAATGGGCAGTCTGAGTAGCAAGTGAACGACTCATGAGTGTGAGGGCTTTAAGGGAAGGTGCCTAACGTCATACGCCACGAAGCCATTCATGTCACCTTGCACCATGATTTAAAATAGTTTGAGGATGGTGCATGAGGTCAGGAACACCCCCAAGTTTGCAAGAGGAGGTCCCTGAGACCTGAGAGCTGAGAGCCTTAGATTACAAAGGTTGCAGGAATGGAAAGCAAAGTTACCGGCCTCCCCAAGCACTGACACATGAAATCATAACCAATAGGCAGAGCATAGACCATAATTGTTCACCTTGCAGGTATGCTCAACAAAGGAGGCATAACGTCATTAGCTCACACGCACACACGCACACAAACAAACACACACACAAACACATACTGCTCACCTTACAGTAGTGCAGGAGGTAGTACGTCACCACCCCGTGCCCTAGATGCACATACGTCCACGCCAAGCCTGCGTCATCTAATAGAGCAGAGATGACCAGCCAGCTCAGCACCTGTGCAAACAATGGAAAGGAATGAGGATGTTCAAGGTTACCTCAAGCATCGGCACCCTATGATGCAAAGCAAGTTCTGTATTCTGCCATGCATGTATAGCGCGTCCACACTTGCTGCATGTTGCATGGTAACAAGCACTAAAAATTGACTGTCGTGACTGAATACCCTTTGTAAGATTGGAATGAGGCAAGCACACATGCTGCATCAAGCCGCATGCATACAACAACAGCAAGCAGTGTTTCGAGTTGCATAAAAGCTAGGAATGGAAGCTCCTTGAGATGTGCAGGAGCTTCTGTTTACAGGGGATCTTGTAAGGGAATCACATGCACTACACACACGTATATACACACACACGCACACACACACACTCACACACACTCACACACGTGCACACACACACACACACGCGCACACACAAATAAACACATTCACTCACATGTGCGCGCACCCGCGCACGCATGCACGCATACATACACACATGCACACTTGCTCGCACGCACGGGCATACACATACACATTTACACACAAACACACATCCACATTCACACACACACACACACACACACACAAACACACACAGAAGCGAATAAGCGAGACATAATTGCACAAAATACACACCACACTGTACTCACACGCATTCATGTGCGTGTGCACTCTAACCCGCATATTGCTGGAGTGCAGAATTATAGCACTTCTTTCGAAAGTGCAGGCTTACACGTGGAAAGATGTCCAAGCTTGGGTACGAACAAGCCAAAGAGGGCATGCTCTGCCAGGCATACTGCAGCTCGTGTGCAGGATGAGTTCCCCCAGGAAAATTGTGCAATTGCTCTAATTCTTGAGGCACTCACCACTGTGCCCAGGTACCAGGCCCACACGGCTGGCGTGCTGATCCAGTTCGTGTTCTTGTTGAGGTTGACATAGCTGGGAGTTCTCTTATGGGGCATGGGAGGAGGAGGGTTTTTCCTGCCACCCTGAAAATCCTAAAAGAAGCTACTGCTTCCGTCTCTTTCTGGCTGGGGAGAGGGCTGTGTTGCTGTGCCTATGCTGCTGCTGCTGCTGCTGTTGCTGCTGCTGCTTCTACTGCTGCCGCTGCTGTTGCAGGGGGACTAGGTAATTGGTAACTCCCGGGGAGTGTGCTTCAGGCATCCTCTCTATGTTGGGTCACTATGCAATTGATATATAAGAATAAATTAGTCGTCCTTGTTTTTTCGCGCCAAAAGTTTTGGGTGGGTCCCGCCCCTTGGAGACAGACAGGGAGGGAATGGTTGAAGTTTGGGTTTGTTTTCAGTGAGAATATTGTTACAAAAGGGGGGAGCAAGGCGGGCACTCCAGTTAGGGTACCACTCCAGTAGAAATTTCAGCCCACACGGCCCGTGGAGCTCTTACACATGTCCACAACCAGGGGCGAGCGGAGGGCTTGGCTGGCTGCCTCCCGGGAAGCCATACACACGGTAGTAAATGCTGCTGGGTGTCTATACTGCTGCACATAATTTCTTGCACCCACCTCCTCTCCCTTTTTTGGTGCTGCCCCTCCCCCTCGTCCAGCTGCCTTTGAACGAGCTTTTCGAACTACCTGGGCGCCCGCACGTCGTATACCAGATTCGCAGCTACGAGAATTTGGGCAGCCTTGCAGAGGCCGCAGCACAGGCCAGATCCGACATGCCCTTCCTATTCAAGGCATTTGAAACTGGACAGGTAGGTGTGTGCTGATGTGGTGTGCTGTGAGTTAGGATGTGGAGGGGCCAGACTCTGTAATTTGATGGTTTGATCAAACCTGTGCGCGCTGGCCCACGCACGCAGATTGGCCCCAAGCGGATGGCGAAGATGCACGGGGGCAAGCCACGTGTAGCTACTATTCACGAGTACCTCGACTGGACGGTCACGGCCCAGACATCTACGGAGGACGACGAACTGGTGAGTTCTGACTGCACCCAGCCCGGGCTGACGCACGTGGGGATGAGTGTTTCGATGCGCAGCCAACACTTCCAGCTTTTAAACCTTGCACGCGCACACACACAATTGTAGTCTGTCTGCACCTGCACTGTGTACTGCTTCCAGTTGCTTTTAGGAAATGTTCTGTTTATCCTATCCTGAACAACTCGTAGTATGTATCGCAAGCCTCCACACATGTCATCCCCCTACATCAATTGTCCGGACCCCAGGATTTCGGAGGCTTCCGGGTGGTCGTCATCCTACCCCGCTATGTCTCACAATGGCCCTACCCTGGCGACCCCGGAAATTGCGAAGGCAAGAAGGCGCACCCAGATCAAGGAGGCCCCCTCCCCCCCTACCCCATGCTCCAGACCCACGGTCGTCCTATGTGTGCTGCCACCATCCGCTCCGGACCGGGTTATTTGGAGGTCCCTTTTGTGGCCACGCAGGAGCACAAGCGAGGGAAGGGCTACTGCAGGTGCGTGTGCGTGTGTGTGAGGGGGAAGGGCGGGGGGCTGAGAAACGTGAAGTGTTCTTTCACTGTTTTAACATTCAAAGCTTCTTGTTGCTTGATGACAGCGCTGAGTAACAACCTTCATCTCAGTTGCAATAACCAACATCACGGAAATAATCATGTGATGACTACTTGCCTGTCCTCGTGAAAAGTCGCATGTCAGTATTTTCTCCAGATCGTGGCGCGGTAGTTTGCCATGGTAAGAAAACTTTGCATAAGATGGACTGCAAACTGACTGGCCTTGCTAGGCCAAGTTTTCAATACTAATAATTGACATATTTCAAGAACATTGCACAACCAACCAACAACCCTATAACTCGTTTTCATTAATACTGCCACAGAAAATTAAGCCTATTGCACATTCTCGCATGTGTATGCACACGCGCACACATGAACATACACACATTACCGTACAGGCGTGTAACCAATGTGATTTTTGAGAAACTCATTTAATAAAACCCCAATGCGAGCTATGCGAGGGGCACACAACCTAATTATTTAACCCAATGCAGCCTGTGCGAGGGCCTTTGATCCTCTGAGCTGCAGGTGCACGCGCCTGTGTGCGCATATGTGTGCGTGCATGCGCATGTGCGTGCGTTCGCGTACGTGCGTGTTTGTGCGTCCGCGTATGTGTGTGTGCGTGCACATATGTGTGTGCGCTGTGTACGTGTGTGTGTATATGGTTGTGTACGTATGTGTGTGCGTGCGTTGTGTACTTGCTTGTGCGTGTGTGTATGTGTGTGCGCGCGTACGCGTGTGTGTGTGTGTGTGTTTGCGTGCGGGTACGTGTGTGCGCGCGTGTCCGTGCGCATGTGTGTGTGTGCATGCGCGTACGTTTGTGCGTGCGCTGTTTACGTGCAAGAGTGTGTATATGTGTATACGGTTGTGTACGAACGTGTGTGTGTGCGTTGTGTACTTGTGCGTGTGTGTGCGTTCGTGTGTGTATGCAAGTACCTGTGTGTGCGCGCGTACATTTGTGTGCATGCTCATGTGAAGGGATTTTAGACGCCCTTCCTCTTGGTGCCCTTCCTCCCAAAAGAGGGCCAGCCTCCCAGGCTGTTTGTCCCCCTTGGGGGCCTTGAGGGGCGGCTTGGGGAGGCTTTCTCGGCCTGTCCCCGTTCATGCTTAAAATCATTTGATTAACCCCAATGCGAGCTTTGCGGGGCCCTTTTAACTTAGTTACTTTCAGGGATGGGTCGTACGGACTTTTGAGACGTCCCATAAGGTATAATACGCTTTTAATACGACATACGCGTATAATACGAAAACGTATTTTTGCTATTTTGGGGGGTACCCTGGGCTTGCACCAACCACCCCCCAACCACCACACATTGTCCCCAAAGCCTCC
>Ga0307945_1000740_pt1 | contig 23635 bp, 25 predicted proteins | sample OrgLakmetagen228_FD_201818 | JGI IMG/M metagenome (GOLD analysis project Ga0307945, IMG submission 201818) | Saline water microbial communities from Organic Lake, Antarctica - #228 | ecosystem: Environmental > Aquatic > Non-marine Saline and Alkaline > Saline | place: Antarctica: Organic Lake...
ATGATAAGACGCACATTCAGCGTGCAAGCACACATACACACTCATACATCATACACTACATCATACACACGAGCACTACACATGCACAAACACACACATTTTTGTTACAGCAATCCTGCCTACATTTTTACTTTGTAACGCACGAAAGCATACCATGTCTGTATAGGAAGAGAAGGAAACAAGGCTGTAGGTATAAATAGGGCTCAAAAGAAATTGGAAGTAAACCCAGTGAAAGGATAAAAAAATTTTGATGGAGGATCTACATCAATCCATCAATCGGTTGTTCGCTCAGCACGTGCAGCAACTTGAACTTGTTTACTCACACCACGCAATTTCCCTCCTTTTCTAGTTTTTTTTGGAAAACCTGCAGCCCCCCGCGCCAGCTCGTCCAGTAAAGAGGGATGGTCAGGTGCGTGAAAGGCGAAACAAAAGCAGTAGGCTTGCCGGATGCTTTGTTCCTATTACGTGCACATACCAGACTAATTGTACCCACTTTTTTCATTTCAGAGGAAAGCCCCTTCGTCCCAATGCAGGTGAATGAGTTTGACTTTTTTGACCAGTAAGAGTAATTGGAATAATAATTCAGACCATCCAGTCAACCAAATCTTGCAATGGCACAAACACGCAATCACACACAAACACATACACACACGCACACACACACACACACACACACACACACACACACACACACACACACACACACATGTACGATGCATGCATTTTTGATTTAAAGGGAGTGGAAAAATCAGAGATGAAACGACTGGGTGTCCTGGTTGCATTACATCCTTGTTACCAGTTTTTGAAATAATGCTGGAATATAATCTCTGTTCGCTTACTGCCACCACAGAATGGCTGGACGGTGGGTAATGGCCGGCAAGCAACTTCTGGTGGTACAGGCCTCTCTGCACATGGCATCTCCTTCAATCAAGTAAATCAGCAAGCCAGGGTGGAAGGGGGGGGAGGGATTGCAGCATGTGTGTTTGCATGTGTGTATGTGTGCGTGTGTGCCTGCACTGTGTATGAGCACGCGCAAGTGCATGTTTGCATGTGTGTGCATCTGGGTGTGTGCTTATGTGCGTACCTGTGTATGCATATACGAGTGTGAGTGTCTGTGCGTGTGCTTATGTGCGAATTTGAGAACCTGTATATGTGTGTGCGTGGGTATGTGTGTGTGTATTGCGCATTTGTGCGTGTGCCTATGCATGTGTGTCTGTGTGTGTGCGTACTGCATGTGTGTATGCGCATGTGTGTGAGTATGTGCGGCATGTGAGATGAAAGTGTTGCGTGTGAAAGGATATGATAGCGCCAGTGCTGCATGCTGGGGTTAGCCAAGGGTCAAGGCACAGGTGAGAGTGAAAGGAGGGAAAGGAAAGTTCCTGGCCCGATGTCATTGCTTGCAAAGGATGTATTGAACCCACAACACAACCATCGCAAGCAATGATCTCAGGCCAGGACATTGTCGACCCCCAGGAATGTGTGTGTGTATGTCGAGCACCATTTGGTCGATTTGCAGCATGCACAGCACGATGATCGTTCAGACTCACACAGACGCAATGGACGCGTAGCACACATTTTACCCTACCTTTTTGACCCTCAGGAGTACGCCCATGGTGTCCGTTTGAGTTAGTTTTACTTTTGAAAGCCATTTTTACACAGCTTGCACCCCAGGAGATCAGCTCTTCCCTGGGTGCATCAGCAAAAATTCTGGGTCCTGAGTGTGTCCTTTGTTTAGGTTTTAACGTTTTAACGCTTTCTGTTGTGCGCATTGTGAAGTCTGAGGTGGGCGTGGGATTCCCAGGAACACGTGCTCACGTAGAACACCACTTTTTCAACAGGCACATGACGCAGCTCAGGCACGCATCTCACCCAACAGCAAATCCAACCGGCAAACCAACCTCCCACACCGATCCACTGGGGTAGGCAGCAAAGCACAGTCCTTGAGTCAACCACTCTCAGCCTCGCTCTCGACTGCCCAAAAGCTGCAGCAGCAGCAGCAGCAGCATCAACAAGCTGAACCTCACGCCTCTCCCCTTACCATTGGTTCCTTATCTCGGTCGCTGCGGACCTCTAGTTTTGAAGCAGCCCGCCAAAACCCTTCTGGCTTACCTCCTCAGTCACCCTCAAAGCGGCTCAGCACCCCTCGGTAAGTTCCTTTTTCCTTTTTCCAGTTTCCTAAACAGTTGCCCTGCTGTTTTTACTGGGTTGGCTGAAATGTCTGTACACATCTTTTTCCTGGGGAGGTGTACACCGCCAAGAATGCCATGTATTCTGGCTGACTGTTGGTTTATGCATTCACTGTCAGCCACCTTCTTGTTCATGTTGTGTCGGATTGCAGTTACTGTCTTGGTTACGCATAGCAATGGAACAGACTGCCTGATCTGGGGCCTAAACCAAGGTCAAACAACTGGTGTGCAGATAAACTGTACCGTAGTCGGCTGTGTTTTCACGGAGTGCTGTTTGTGCTGCGAACCAGAGCAGATCGAATTATAGAACCACCTACTACAATCTGCTCTGCTAGTCTGGCATCCTTTCCTTTCCGGAAGCATATCCGTGGTTGCCTGCACCCTAAGTAACCATTCATGCACTCCATTCATTTTACCCTCCACCCTATCGCTCACAGCACTAGCCGCCCCCCCACATTCAGCTTTGACAGCAGCGACCCTCTCAGCAGCAGTATCCAGTCCCCAGCACACTCCTCTCTCCTGGCCGCACGCCTACAGCGAGCAGCTAGCCTCCCTTCTTCCCCTGCAGGAGCCGCCCGTCGAAGCTCCCCTTCTCTAGCCTTCAACTCTCACCGATCCTCAATCATCGCCACCCCCAACAACAACAAGGTCAGAGGTCAAGCTGCTGCAGCATCCTCCGGCTTCTCGGCTGCTGAAGAGTCCCACACGGCCTACACGCCGCACATTGTTGCGGCCGGACCAGCCTGGTTGCTACATGCACGCCCTGGCACAGCTGCACCTAACTCACATAGCAACACAGGTGAGAGTGAAGGGGCTGAATAGTACCATAGTGCAACAAGGTCAGAGGTACACTCACAGACAGCATTCATGTTATGTAAAAATTTGAGCTAAGCAATTGGGGCGCACATAAACCAAAGAGCATATTAGGAATTGCCCATCTTGGGCCTCAGTTAGCCCCCTCTGTGAATATTTGGGGATTACCCTGGAAACTCAAATCATCTGGAGCTGTCTTGATAGATCAATGGGAATAAGAAAGGTGCGAGCTGCCCGTGTAATGACACACACAAATGTGCTCCTACCTTCTCTCTTTCCTCCTCATCATCGCACCAGTCGTGTGCTTCCAAATAACACCCCAAAACACATTTCAATGTTAATTCCTATGCTAGCCTTAATTAAGGGGGGGAAGAATAGCCCTAATTAAGGGATGGACACCCATAATGTCGGTGTTGCACCATTTGTCCTGTATATGTTCGTATATGTGTGTATCGCGATTAAGTGCAAATTTACAGCACACACAGCAGGATGCTCATTTTTCACTCATCACACAGCCGCAATGGATGAGTTGTGCACATCCAATTTTGCGTTTTCGACCCCCAGGAATGTATTTGTGGGGTCTGTTGTGTCTGGTTTTGCACCTGTGCTCGCATAGGCCGCACTTTCCACAATTGTCGGACGCGCTTGCATGGTAAGGACCTCCAGAATCTCCACTCCGGCACCTCCCGTTTGCCCTAGGTGTTGTTTTCGGCTACCAGGAATACACACAAAGCGTCAGGTTTGCGCCATTTGGCTTCTGTGTGTGTTTTGGTGAACCGGTCGAATTACAGCACGCACAGCACGATGTCCAGAACAGCCTGCACAGAAATGATTGACGTGTAGCACGCATTTTGCCCCATGTTTTCGCCCCTCAGGAATGTGTGTGTGTGGTCTATTTTGGATAGTTTTGATGTCACTTTGCAAGTTCTGCACTCAGCTTGCACCCCAGCAGATTAAACCACCATCACCTTCCTCCACACAAATTCAGGGTTCACACTGTGTCCTTTGTTAAAGTTTACAAGTCCTGTAGAGTGCGCATTGTTAAATCAGAGACAAGCGAGGGGATACCCTGAGAGGATACCCTTAGAGGGATACCCTGACACGCGCTTGACGTGGACCCGCACTTTTTTAACAGGCACATGGCACAACACAGGGGGCACAGCAGCAGTAGGAGCTGGGGACTGGATGGTGGAAGAGCCCAGCTACGGCAACTGCAGCAATAGGCTGGGTGCCAGGGCGCTCTCCTGCTCCATGCCCAGTCCTCCTGCAGCCGTCCAAGATATCAAGGGTCACAGCTTCATCAGCCATCCCGTCACAGCTTCCAGTGTGCGCAACACCGCGTGGGAAGCATCAGGAGGGAGCTGTGAGGGACTCCTCAGTGGGGGAGGGGGAGGGTACATGAGTAGCTCGTCAGGTCGAATAAGTGCCCCTTCCTCCCTGCGTGCCAATCCCAATGTGCCCTCCTCTGCAGCAGGCTCCCCAGTTCGCGGCAACAGCAGTGGCAATTTCAACCCCAGCTTGGGAGCTGCCGGCCTTGAGGCTTCTGGATATGGCACCCTCACATGCCTAAACCCCTCTAAGTACACGTCCAACTTCAACCTCGCATTTGCGGCCGAGTCGCAGGGGGACACGGAGGGCCTCCTACCAGCAGGGGGAGGTAGTTCATTTGGAGGGGGAGGCAGGGCATCATCTTTTGGGGGGCCAAGTCAGTCAGGCGAGGGCCATGTCGTGGGGGGCCACTCTAGCACTCACTCCAGTGGGGCCTTCGCATACACGCAGCACCCTGGAGATGGTGAGCCTACTTCCCCCTGCGCTGCACACAGTCGTGGGGGCAGCTTCACCATGCCTTCCCCCATCTCCATGCGCCCCCCATCTCCTTCCTCAGGAGCACTCAAAGCATCCCGCAGGCTCAGCGAGCAGCAGCAGCAGCAGAGCTGCTTTCCCCCATCACCCACGCCCGCCTCCCAACGTGGTATCTGTGTTTCTGGGCCGCCATCATTGTCAGGGACTGGAGGAGGGACTGGAGGAGGAGGACTGCTTTCAGGAGCAACTCTTGCTGCTTACCGTGCCTTAAAAGGACCATCCCCACCCCAATCAGCCTACACTCTTGGATCATCAACATCTGGGGAAGGGGGGGAAAGGGAGAAGGAAGGAGGAGGAGGAGGAGGAGGAGGAGGGGGAGGGGGGCCAACGCAGCAACCTTCCCCCTCGTCCTTGATGCACCGCCGGACCAGCAGCTGGGGGCAAGAAGGTTACCGCGTGAGTAATGTGCCGTGTTTGTCTGTTTGCCTGTGCATCAGAGGAGCCAATGCACGCTTAGTTGCCAGTATACACAGAGCACTGCTACTAAATATACATTGCCTTCCATCACAGTCATTTACCTACACACAATACAATGGTACACCACCACTAGATGGTGACCATCCCTCTGAAGGCATTTAGCTTTGCACGCGTGTTTTCCACCTCTGATACTAGCACCAAACAACTGCTCCAAACCTACAAGCATTTCCGTTTTCCTTGCAGGGTCCCTCCTTGCTGCGCCGCAACAGTGCAGAACCTATGAATGGTGGTAGCATGGCAGTGCCCTCATGCACTCCTGCCACCAGCTCCGCCCGTCATTCCAATCCAGCCTCCTGGCTCGAAACACAGCAGGCAGACACAGCAGCTGGAGGTACACTGGCTTTCTCATCCGATCGCGCCGCACCAGACAGCATTTCCGCACGCAAAGTACTCGTCTCCTCTCCCCTCCCCAAGGCATCTGCTGTCCATGCACAGCCCCCTACCTACACACCGCAGCAGCAAGCCAGTCAACTGTCATCACATCATACATCTGCAAGCGCGTTCGGTAGTGTTGTTACAACAGCGGCGGCAGCTCATACTGATCCTAGCTCTGCCTTTGCTACCTCGGCTTTGCAACAAGGCCCAGTAACGCACACACCTCCCACCGAGCCAGCTAAACATGCCGCTAAGTCTGATGTGTCTCCCGCTCCAGCACCTCCAGTGGCAGGGCATGCAGCAGCAGTAGCAATCACAGGAGCACCTAGTGGATTGCCGCCTCTCACCCTGCCACCAGCTGATTATGGGATGCTGCTAGGATGTGAAGTCAGTGAGGAGCATTCTGCTGCGCTGCCAGGCTACACCGTCGGGAAAGTCATAGGCGAAGGAGGTTTCTGCCAGGTTAGTTGTGCACGCATATGATGGCACGTGGAGCTTGCTTTGCCTTTGCGTAAGATACTCCATGCATTGCCCTACTTCCTTAGTCAATTGTGGCAGGTGGGTGTGCAGAAATGCCATTTCAGCCTGCTGTGCTGTGCAGCCAACGTGACGCACAAGCAGGCGCTCCTGAGTGTTGAGCTAATCTATCAAGCTACCCTGGTCTTAATTAAAAGCGCCTTTCCGTTGCTGTGAGTGTAGGCATGCAGTAGACGGCTCATCCCCATCATAGCTGCTCAGCCCAAGATGCTGGCATTTCATTGCTGCGCGCAACCTTTGTTGCAACAATCTGCATGCTTCTAAACCGTCGTCCGCTCTTCATGTTCAATTGAACAAAGAATAATCGATTCCCTTCTTACTCTTTCACAATCCAACCACTAGTCACTATAACGGTCGCCTGCATAATTTAGACACTACATTATGGCAATGACACTCTTAATCAGGTGCGGCTTGCTGTGCAGCACCTAAGCATGTGCAAGGTGGCCATCAAGGTCATTGACAAGTCCAAGCTCACAGATGCCAACGAGTCCAAGCGCATCCAGCGGGAGATACGTGTCATGCTTCATCTCACACACGAGTGCATCATCAAGCTCTTTGAGGTGCGTGACAATGATGCTGGGTGTTGGGGGGAGGGGAAGAGCTTTGTGTGCAAGGGAACTCAATGCCGAGCGTATGAAAGCCATCTGACTATCCACCTGGGTAGAGCTTGTCTGATTAAGGAGGCCGCTTGCACCTTATTACATTATTGCAGTGCAAGTCATACTTCCTCCACGTGATTGGGTGCCTGGTACCGTTTTCCAGCACCTGATCTCAAGTATTTGATGGAGCATATCTGCGGCTTCTCCTCTTTATGCAGTGTGCTATCTGTTGCATTTCCAAGCAACAGTTCTGGCAGCTTTATGTACCAGCTACACCATTGAACAATTGATTTCTGTACATCAACTTGCACTGCGTCTCACCCCTGTATTTTGCTCTCGGCAGGTGGTCGACTCAGCTGCCATGCTCTACCTAGTCATGGAGTACGCACCAAACCAGTCATTGTTGGATTATGTGCGTTCACGTAAGCGACTGGCAGAGGGGAAAGCAGCCTTGGTGCTGCAGCAGATCGTTGCAGGGCTGCAGTATTGCCATCGGAAAGAGGTCGTTCACAGGTGAGCTGGCTTGTAAACAGCCAACCAAAACAAGGAACGTGTGAACGGTCTCCTGTCCAAAGCGCTGGTTTGAGTACATGCTTGCTCATTGATTGAAATGGTTTGAAATCAAGGAAACACTTGCGTTCATAAAGAGATGAGTTGTATCAAACTGCGCTTATTGAGTTGAATCAAACTGCGCTCAGCAGGTGTCATAGCCAGTTAATGTGTGTCAGGTTTGTCAGTAACTAAGTAGCAATCTGTCTGTTGTTCATGCCACGTGTCATGGGGACTGACTTTCAGCCATCCCTGTGAGAATTCTTGCCCCAAAGCAGAGAAGTACAATTCAGGTATGTAGGAACCTTAATTAGACATAAATTAGCACCCCTGCACACTCAAATCGTAGAGGGAGGTGTCCAGGTGGGCAGGGTGGAAATCCCTGCCAGAAATGGATTTTCACAAGCTCCTCCCCGGTACCAGCAACTTACCAGGGGTGTTTTCATTAATATTGGGGACATTTTGGTCAAGGTCCGGGAATCTGGGGTGAAGGTCCGGTTTTGGACCCCCTTTTGGTAGGGAAACTACAAAATGCAAAGGCTTATTCTGCACTGAACGGTTGGTTTGTTATGTCCATGGAAGGGGTCTACTGCAAAAGTTCAGAGCAGATGGCATTTGAAAACCTCAGCTGACGCTGCCCACCACGGCCCGCACCCAGCATTGCCAAACCAGAATACTTGACAGGACATGCTGAAGGGCTCCTGACACGCAGGTGGTGGCCAGAAACCGTGTTTCCAGGTTTTCCAGAAATGCACCATTTTTGCCCAGCAAACAGGCCCACGCACTAATTCCTTTAGGGGCATAATTTTAACCCCCCTTTTTTTGCTTTGATGGGTATGGTTTGACCCTAAACCTATCTAAAAACAAAAACAGGTAAGATTCAGACCAAAATCCGCATTTCCACACCCACGTCACCTTTCTGGCAGGGGAACGACACAAAGCCAGCCCCCCACCCACACCCTTGATCCCAAACTCATTAATTCTTATGCAGAAGTGTGACATTTATGTATAAAATGACTGTGTGACCTCAGATGCGCAATTCAGGAAAGGGGTATTAATTTCCTCTTTTTGGATGGCTTGGCTGACAGACTTTTATCCTTTTATCCTAATGTATTCTGATGCCAGTCCACAGGGATGTGAAGCTTAAGAACATCCTGCTGGGTGCTGATGGCAAAATGAAAATCATAGAATTGGCCTGTCTGAAATGGACCATCTTTGCCAGCAAACAGGCCCACGCACAAAGTCCTTTGGGGGTAAATTTCCACTCCCCCTTTATTTTTTTTACCGTACCCTTCTTAACTAAACCCGGGTAAATAACGATGTTTGCCCTCCGGCGTGATATCGGCATCATAAAATATATTTTTATTTAGAGGCTCCGGGGTTTCCGGGGTTAAGCGAAAGTTTGGTGGGTGGCTGAACACCGATGAGCGGAGAAGGCCCCACCGCCCCCCCCGCTCCCCTCCCAGGCCCCGCCCCAGCCCCAGCACCAACACCAGCCCCAGCGTCAGCAGCACCGGTTGCGCCCAAAGGTGTGTTCCAGCGGACGTTTACAAGCTTTTTCGTCAAGTCGGCGCATGCACATACACACTTGTACAGGCACTGGCTGGGCTAAATGCCCACCGGGGTTGGTGCAGGGAAGGCTAAATTATTTATTTACAGGGTCCGGGGTTACCCGGGTTACCTTTAGTATTTCTGAAATTTGGTTACCGGGGTGAGTACGGTAAGGTACGGTACCCAATTTTCTTCAGAAATTTGTGCTAGGGTTTCTACCGAACCGGTTGGGCGTTTTTCGGACCTTTTTTTAGCTTCGCCTGCTGCAGCCGACTGCATAAGATTTGCACAGGCGGCATATTTAGAGTACTGAGACAGTCTGTGCCGAGTTTCGCGGCGAGCTGTGATGGTCGAACTTTTGACAACGATAAGGGCTGGAAAGTGGCACGTTGTGACGGCGTTAAAATGCAGAGTTTACTGTTTCAATCCTTACTTAATTCCGTTCAGAAACTGTGCAATTATCATGCGCCGTCATTTTCTGTGGCTGCATGGAGACCGACGAGGAGGATTTTTGGCCGGCCACTTTTTGATGCAGTTTAACGCCACTGTTATGATTCATTATTTTACAGCGCAGTTACGAACTTGAATGAATTTTGGGAAGCTCTGGGAGAAACAAACTTGAATGAATTTTGGAAAGCTCTGGCAGTAACAAAGGCATAAGCGCCCCATGCAGAGTTTGGCCTGGAGGACTGAAGCGTCTTTGCGTCTTTTGATATAGATGCCTGGACTGTTTTGCAAAATCCGGCAAGGTCAAAGGATGTATTTGGTAGATTCTGACAGTAAAGGCAGGGGAGCTCTGTGCAGAAGGGGTTGGACACATGGACAAAGGTCTTCAGGGTTGCACAAACAGGCAATGAAGGGAAAACAATAAAAAGCATGACTCCTTCGCCTTGTCAAAAATTGGGCGGGCGGCACGCCGCTATTTGAACTAATGGGTATGGTTTGTCACAAAACCTGTCTGGGAACAAAACAATGGCGAAATTCCGGACCAAAACCCAGACCCCCAGACCTTCACCAAATTGTCCCAGCACAAATGAAAATTTCTGCACTGAGTGTGCAGGAGTGCTTAAATACGTCCAACTAAGGCTCCTGACTACTTAGAAGTGAAATAGCGTGCAGGTTTGTGTGGTCAAACAGGAAAGGTGGGCCTGACTTTAAACCAGGATGGTGTCATTCAGTCATTTGGGACGTTTGATGTAATAAAGTACGTGTTAAATACGAAATACACGTATAACACAGTCGTATTATTAAGCGAAATTGGGAGTGCCGATTTTTGACCCTAAATAAAACCCGATTTGCCCCAAAGTCACCCAAAACGCTTCCAATTTTGTTCCAGCATTTTATATGTCATCAATAAATTACAGATCAAAATCTCGCTGAAAAGCCGTTTATGGGGCGGAAATTGCCTGAAAAGGCCAAAATCGGCCAAAATCGGCAAATTTTGCATTGTATAAGAATTGTTCAATACAGTAAAATACCAGAGGGGGGACACTAAGGCCAAAAATGGTACTTTTTTGCATGCTCCCGGGGTATGGGCCCCCTAACTGGCACGTTTTAAACTCAGCTCTGATATGTAGATTCCAATGCAGCTGAGCTTGAAACGTGCCAGTTAGGGGACCCATACCTAGTTGGCCGCGGCGTAAACCCTACTTTTTGAGCAGCCATGTGCTGTATCTGACCAGCCAGCGCACCAAATTGAGTGATTTTTGGTGTTTTTTGGTGTTTTGGAATCCTATAATAAATTAAGATCATTGCAAAAGAAATGGGGCAAAAAGACTAAGTGGTTGGCGAGATATGCAAATTAATGTGCCGTTCCCCCTGGAAAGCACCCATTTAGGGTACAGGTGCACAACGTGTGCTTTTAGTCCTGTCATTCTGTACGCTGGGCGACTTGTCTAAATCTGAGCACGTGCTCAGGTAGCTTATAAAGTCAGCATCAGCTTGAAGCTAGGTTGGGTCCTATTTGACGAAGTGATGTGTGAGTAGTTGCACCTTTCTTGCAAAAAGGAGCATGTTTTGGCTTTTGCCCAGTGTCCCCCCTCTGGTAAAATAAGCATTGGATACGATACGGCGTGTTATAGGAATATGCCGTATGACACATCCCTGCTTTTAACCTTATCCTAATGCAACTCCACAGGGATGTGAAGCTTGAGAACATCCTGCTGGGTGCTGATGGCAACATGAAAGTCATCGATTTCGGGCTCTCTGCCTTCTTCATCCCGGGAAAGCGCTTGCGTGTTCACTGCGGCAGCCCCAGCTATGCAGCTCCAGAGATTGTGTCACGGAAACAATACGACGGACCACCTGTGGTGCGTGAGACCTATATTTCAGTGCAATTCCAGCAGTCGTACACAGCTGTATTTGCTCGTTGCTCAGGCAACATCATGCGAGGTTCGTCGGTATAGGCCTTAGTCGGTGCATTGCTGTTAGAAAGTCAGTTTAAAACTTGCGCGGATTGAGCCGAAAACTTTCCTGGTGTTATATAAGTAATAATATATTATGAATAAATAATTATCGTGAAGAGACCGGACAAAACAGAAATGTAGGGAGTGTTTGGAGAATGTCTCAAGGTGCATTACCTGGACAGGCATACGCACAGCAGATTGGCCAGAATAAGTTCCATGCACTAATATTATGACAAGTGAGGGAGCGTCGCTAGCGACGCTGAAAAAATGGCAAAGCCCATCACGCACGCAGCGTGTGCGTGCATATGCATGTGTGCATGTGTGTGTGCGTGTGCATGTGTGTTTGTGTGCGCGTGTGAGTGCCTGTGTGTTCGTGCGTGTGTATATGGCGCGTGTGTATTTGTGTTCGTACGTGCGCATGTGCAATGTGTACCTGCGTGTGCGTGCCTGCGTGTATTCGTGCGCGTTTGTGTTTGTATGTGTGTACGTTCGTGTGTGTGTGCGTGTGTGTGCCATGCTGCCCCACAGATACTGCAGTGGCGTACATGACGCTGTGCTGGAGCAGCCTTTGCTGAAGCAGGCGTGAGGATGTGCTGCTGCTGTTGTTCCGTGTCTGTTAAGAGGGCAGGTGCGAGCATGGTGCCCGGGCTGGCCACAATGTTTGAACCCCGCTTAAACACGCAGTGCGTAGCGAGCACCTGCACCGTCGCGCTCCATGCCTTTACTCGCACGCTCCACGAGCACTCCAAGCCAACACGAACTGCGTTCTTGAGGGTCTCGTCCAAGCAAACTTCCGCACGTCATGAGCATTTGACTAAACTACAATTATTTAGCCCATCAGCCCATCGAGCCCATCGAAAGTAATATTACTTGATTCTGCTTACATGGTCAACCGTGAATTTTGCAGCCGGAACACAACCAAGGGACTCTGGCACAGCATCCGCAGCCAGGGAAGTGTGCTAATGAATACTGCACCAGCAGGAAGCGGTCTGGGGCCTGGCTGAATAATCCTGGGCAGCTTCCTGGAGCTTTTGAACATAATTATGTGCTCTAAAATGTTACACACAGCACCCCAGGGTCCCAGAATTTACCTGGCTCGGTATGAGTTTTGGTTAGGAGCCTATGTCGAGTCTCAGCCCGGGAGGTGCCCTGGGTGGGCCTGGGGAGGAGGTCTGGACAGCCCAAAAACAAAACTTGTCTCTAATCTTCACACACTGCACCTCAGGGCCCCAGAGTTTATCTGGTAAGGTAGAAAGTTTGGTTAGGAACCTATATCAAGTTTCAGCCCGTAGGGTAGCCTGGGTGGGCCTGGGGAGGCCTGTGTGAAGTGTGGTGGGAAGCAGACAACGTTAGGGGCTCACGCCCCCACAAGGGGGGCTTCACCAAAACACATTGTACAAAATTGCTGTCCGCTTTTGGGCGCCAAGAAATTAAGTCTGAAGCTTCCCTGACCAAGACTAATCGTGATGTGCTATTTTCCGCATTACATAAGACAAACAAATTTAGAAACTTGTGAAAAATGTGTGGAATTTCCGATTTTTATCAATTTTTAGGGGAATTCCCCTGAGAATCCCCCAAAAATAGAGACCCTATTTAAACGTCTAGGCTTGGACAGGAGAGACGTCGAGGCTTGACCAGGCTTGACCTCGTCGAGCCTCGACTAGAGGCTGGCACACCCATAGGACTGGTCCCCTTAAGCTGTTTGTTCTGAGCAAGTGTGCCTAAAGATAAAAGCTCAAAAATTTTAGCATGCACACTACAATTCTCCAATTCAAATCGAATTTCAACATGTACTTTGATTGCACGTCTGCAATGTTTGCAGGACGTGTGGTCCCTTGGGGTGGTGCTATTTGCATGCCTTGCTGGCCACCTGCCTTTTCATTCCTCCACTGGTAACAAGCAGGACCTGTGCAAAAAAATCATTGAGGGGCATTTCAACATGCCGGCGTACCTGAGCCCGGCGGCAAAGGACTTGCTATCTAAGTAAGTGCAGATCTATGATCTCGTGTTTGATTGTTGAGGAACACTCCCTTTTTTTGCTCCCTCTCTTCTCTCTCTCTCTCTCTCTCTCTCTCTCTCTCTCTCTCTCTCTCTCTCTCTCTCTCTCACTCTCTCTCTCTCTCTCTCTCTCTCTCTCTCTCTCTCTCTCCCTCTCTCTCTCTCTCTCTCTCTGTCTCTCTCTCTCTCTCTCTGTCTGTCTGTCTGTCTGTCGGTCGGTCGGTCGGTCGGTCGGTCGGTCGGTCGGTCGGTCGGTCGGTCGGTCGGTCGGTCGGTCGGTCGGTCGGTCGGTCGGTCGGTCGGCCTGCCTGCCTGCCTGCCTGCCTGCCTGCCTGCCTGCCTGCCTGCCTGTCTGTCTGTCTGTCTGTCTGTCTGTCTGTCTGTCCGTCTATCTATCTATCTATCTCTCTCCCCCCCTCTCTCTCTCTCTCTCTCTCTCTCTCTCCCTCTCTCTCTCTCTCCCTCTCTCTATCTCTCTCTCTCTCTCTCTCTCTCTTCCAGGGTCTGCTTGTTTTCTGCTGTTTTGATGCTTACTGCTTTATAAGCGCTCACAAACCTGACACACCATGTACTTGCTTGATTATGTCGCTTGCAGGATGCTCCAAGTAGATCCAGAGAAGCGTGTAAATTTTGAGCAGGTCCAGGGGCATCCGTGGGTGCAAGCTGTTGCGGCGTGGGTTCCTCAGGTGTGAGTTGAAACCTCAATGCATTCCATTTTGCCTTAATAACATTGCTCGTGAGGCACAACTTGGACAGGCACGATGGCTATATTGAATGGTTACAAAAGTGCTCCTGCAAGGTGCCTTTCAAACTTTGCACGTACTCAAGCCAAGCTTGCTGCGTCTTTGTGCAGGGTGGCAGTGTTTACGCACTCTCTGGAGGTGCGAACGAGCATGTTGTAGCTGAGCTAGAGCTAGCAGGGTGGTCGAGGGCACAAATATTGCAGGTAAGAGGCACTGGTGATCACAGAAGTTACGGTAAGAAGGTAATTGAGTTGTCATGATCATGCAGTGAATCAGGTGCGGACGTTGCTTAAGCATGTACAGACAGCAACAAGAGGAAAGTCAAGGAATTTGGAATCATAGTAACTGTTCTACCCAAACGGTAATGCAGAGTGAGCCGTCATCTCTGAGAAGAGTGCTACATAATACCCTCCTCCCTTGTAAATTGCAACTGCAGTCCCTCCAGGCACGAGCGCCCAACTACCTCACCACGTCTTACTATCTGCTGGCCAACCGCAAGCGAGCATCACAGCAGCAGCAGCAGCAGCAGCAGCAGCATCATCATCATCAAGAGACGGATGGGACTGAAAGGAGCACGCCTAAAAACAACCTTGAGCTTACAGCAGCACCTGTGTCAGGTCCAGTGACGCCCAAGAAGCATATCAATGCTTTTCAAGCTGAAGGTAAGGTTTGTGTTCAAAGAGGTCAACTAGCTTTAATTTCCTGTGCACTGGATTGTTTACGAATTCTGTAGTAACACGTCAATCCACTTACAATTCAATAGACGACCCTTTCACCTTCTCTGAGCATGTATAATTTACCTTTGCCTACAGGTACAAAGCAATAGCACACCAGCACAGCTCAAGTTATGCAATGGCAATCATTATGGCAGGTCGTAAGAGCCATAGAAAAACGCTTTCAAGAGTTAGAATTGTGTGCCTTATTTGTCCTTCGGTTCTAGCCTCACCCATTGCATTACATTGCATAAAAATGTAGTATTTGTAGAGCTTAACTAACTTATGGACCTTTGATTCTTTGTATCATCTCGCTATAGAACACACAAAGCTTATAGCTGCTAAGGTTCATGCATGAAACGCGTTTCTATAACTCTTGAAAGGTAAGGTATGCTCATTGTGCTTGACAAGTTTTTCATGAAGCTACTTTGACTTTTCCTGGCAGTGTTTGATGGTTACTAAATACTCTGCTCCATAACTGAACAGCGATTCAATAACAGCAAATGTGTGTCTTTTCTGTTTTGTGTCTGTTTTGCAAGTGCTTATTGCACGCTCACTAGTATTTTGGATGTGTATTCATATTGCCTTTCAGTGAGATCATGCTGGAACAACATTTAAATGCAAAGTCAAATCACGTCATGATGTAAATACCTCCGGCATGGATTAGGAAAACCTTGTTATGAGTTGAGCCATATAGCATCCCCACCGGCAGACAAAGGAGAGAAGAAACACCAAGAAAGAGTCTCGGGCCCAAGTTCAGGAGCAAAAAGCGTTGAGAGACCAGTGTACACTGCTGTCGGACAGCCAAATAAGGTCTCCTGAAAATCTTAAGCAAGGAGTCACGCAGTAACAACCTGCAGTATTTCACACGTCATTAGCACCACAAACAGAGAGGCATTTGCCCAGTCCTGGGTTGGATCTGCTTTGAAAGACATGCCATGCCACAGGACCAGCTCTACGTGTACTAACCGTTCTTGCCTGCCAGTTGCATGCTCACTCAATGTCTATACGTTCCTCTCTAAGGTCTGCTCATCCTCCAGCGCTACGTGCACGCTCTGTGCCACAAATAAAGCCACTTTGCTCACACAGAAGGTTGCCTTTCCTTCCCAAGCTGTTGTAGTCCGCTACACCGCTCTGCGCTGTCTGACAACACTGCTCTCTCGATGTCTAGCAAGCTGTTGTGCTGCACAACTACTGCTGTAAGTGCCACCCCCGATCGACCCAGGCCCGCCAACCCAACCCCCCCTGCCACCGCAACTGCAAATTGCTGTCGCAGCTGCAACAAGGCTGACTGAGTGTCTAAACCTAAGAGCACGCACATTAGTGTGTATAGGCATGCAAATGTTTACAGAGCATACACGTACGCACTGTCTACACACACAGGCATGGATAGTGGCCACAGTGGCCGTGCGTGTTGACTGTGGTGATTAAGGTGGCCGTGATCACGTTGGTGGCCGTGAGGCTGCTAGAAATTAAGCCGTCCATTCTTCAGCTCAGTTTTTGCTCCGTACTTGAGTATCCGAGTGCATGTGGAGGTCTGTTGTGAGCACTTTAAAAGGACATAGTGCCCGCTCATAGTACCATACGTGCTGCACCCTTAGCAGGGCTACCCAACCCATACTAAAAGGCCAACAAGGCAGGTCAATCTTGCTGCTCAAACACATGGCCACCCCTTATTAACAGAAGAACACCAAGTAGTACTGTGTCACGTTTCGTTCTGACATCATGCTTTCATTTCATAGGTATTTGATACCCAGGAGAATAGTGGTGTCTAATTCGCTGTATATTCAGTTTAAAAGTTTTGGTACAGATGTTTTCAAATCATAGGGAAGTCACATGCAAGTTACAGCAGAAATCATTGAAACTTGAATGATCACTGTCCCTCCGACTCTTTCACTTAGTTAGGAACCAAAGAAGATGGTGTTTGAGTGCCATGAGAGGCTGCTGCTGGAGTTTGGGGTGATATGCTTATGTGATATCCAGTGCATTAAATCCGTGAATTAAATCTTGGTAACGAATCTGCCTGGCAAAAGACACTGTGCTTAGAGGCTAGGCTTAAATAAGCTTTTGTGGCTCTCTCACGCTGGGCGTTTGGCATGTCAGCAAAATATACACTCTTCAGATCACATATATAATTTCTGTGTGGAATGAAAATGAAACAAGGTATTCGAGAACACGAGAAGCATGTTTCTTTTTCACACACTCAGCAGGTGTGGGAGGTGCAATACTGAAAGCGCTCCCAAAATGCAACATGTTTACGTGTGCATTAACACGTAAAATCACATGAGAAATATATAATGGGACTGTGTAGATTTAAGGGGTACAATTATCTCAAATTAAAGGGAAAAGCACCAAAGCAAAAACGAAGGTGGGTTAGGGTGGAACACTGAAAGTACTTCCAACCTACAACCAAATGGATCTGACAAGGGAGCTGAGCACACACAGACACTGCTTACTATGTTTACAACAAGGATGCATAGAAAGATGTGGGGAGGAAGTTAAAATAAAAGGGAGTGCATGTGTATCACACGCACCACATCAAATGTTCAGGCGTAGGCAGTATTGCACTCCTAGTACTCCCAATTCAAAGCAGGTGTAATTGTGCTTAAGGCAGCACATATACACAATTTTTACATTGTATACAAAAGCTCTTTGAAAGAAATGTGAGTAGTAAGCCTTGTTATGTAATCAGCCTGTCTCTCTCACACACAATAGCTACGGTAAGGGAGGAGTAACACTGAAGCAGCTCTCATACTGCATCCAAGAGGATTTCACAAAACACATCGGCATATGTATATATGCGCTCCTTAGTCTGTGTATAATAAACAGGCCTCGAGAAGCAAGGGGGAAAGTAAAGCAGTCAGGATAATGATGCTACTGTGCCAACTTGGGTTTTGATAAGTTTGGCCTGGTTCGGCTCACGATTAATAACCTACGCCTAACGTTTTATAGTCTGGGATTTCAGCACATACTCTGGCAGCTGATACTATAATATGTCATATAATATGTAACATTATAGTATCAGCTTCAGTTATGAGCTAAAATGTTTATAACCGTTTGCCCTTTGAAAGTCGTATTGGGCACTTGCTCAGTGTTGTGTTTTGGCAGTTCTATTCCGTTTGCGTCGTGATATGGCGGTGGAATAATTTGCTAAGACACAACACAACTGCTAACAACCATGGTCCTCACAAACTGCCCAAAGGGGGAAAGAAAAAACCTGTAAATAGAATTAAACTAGGAAAGAAGAGCAGTTGTGGGGACTAAGGATATAAAAAGAAACAGAGAAACACAGACGAAAAGCAAGAGTGGTGAAGTGATATCGCCCGTGCTGCTTTACAAGAACTGTAGTTCAGGTGTTACACATTGAACAGTTTATTTACAGAGAGAGAAACAGACGGCAGGAAAAACAAAAAAATAAATATGGAACTAACTAACTGCTAGAGTGCCTGGCTCCTAACACTCAATCCCCTGGGGTCCAAGGACGTCTTGGTATACAATGACACCCTAATCGACAAAGACTTGATTGAAAAGTGAAACTCGATTGAAAAGTGATTTGGAAAAAATTCACATGGATATATCTTGAAGGCAAATTGGAGCGCTTCAAATTCTTTAAATCCTTTTGTAACTCTTTTTTCGATGCTTCTCTCAAAGCCTCTTTCCCTCAAGCCCCGCTGCGTCAAGACTGGTTTGCGACCGTCAGGGCGACGGTTTGTGCTTGTTAGTCGAGCAAACAGCAAACCACAGGCACCACATGACGCGGCACAGGATTTGTTGAAAAAGGGTCAGGTATGCAAAAAGTGATAAAACAGCGAGTCATCATGATCCACAAACTTACTGGCAATGCCAAAATAATCCTCCTCTCCTCATTTCATTTACATCGCTCTTTGCTTATACTACACGTGCAGGAGCGCTGGCAGGCGGTTCCCAACAAGCGGTTTGTCGTGTCACTTGCTGTGGCGGGCGTACTGGGCGCGACGCTATCCAAAACCCTGTTGGACGCCGTCGATTCTTTGCCTGTCTTTCCACAGCTGCTCCAGCTGCTGGGCCTGTGGTGTGCAACTACGTTCTTTTGGAAGTAAGTGATTTACATGATCTCTTGTGATCTTTCAGTTCCAGCGCTGCTTTGCTATAATGCTTGGAATGGAGCCTTTATGTAGAGCACAGAAAGAAATGCTCTCGCAGCGCTTATAGCGCTTATAGACTCAATCAAGGGAGGGGAGAGAACTGACATGCATCGTTAGTGCCTAGTGAGCTGCTGCCGACCGTCAATCATCGCTGCCTTTGCACTTGTGCTTGCAGCTACATCCTTTTTGCTCAAGGACGAAGGGAACTAAACGCCACAGCTTCAGGTAGGCAGGTTTCTGACTTATTTGATTTGCTCGCATATATGGTTTCAGGAAATTGTAAAGGTCGATGAAATGGCAACGCCATTTCTCCCAGCCAGTGTTCTCTTTTAAGATCACTCAGCAAAAATAGCGATTGAAGGCAAAGAAGGCACATTGAGGACACATATGACGGACCCTAGAAAGGCCGCGACGACATGCAACGTGGAGGCAGCATGAGCGGAGGTAGTATAAGGGCTCAGCGTTACCGTGTGATTTGTCAACAGGAAACCTCCCCAAAGAAAACTCTCCTACTTACTCAGACACCATTGTATAAAACAAGGTGGTTTATTTTGTGGCTCCCTTGTGTCCTAACAGTGCATACATCTATAAGCAGTGCTCCTCCTTCAGCCTGACAGTGCGATGCAATAACAGGGCTGTACCAAAAGGTGTCAGAGATGGTGGCAAAGGAAAGCCCTGCCACCGAGCCTTCACCCAGCAAGGAAGCAAAGGAGCATCAGCTGCCATCCTCTGTGTCTGAGATTTTTGACCAGGCCAGGAGCGCAGCTGAAAAGCAAGATGGTGCAGATGAGAGCGGTCCAGATGGCCCATCTCGTGAGAGGAAGGAGGAGGCTGGCAAAGATGTAGATTGAGGCTTGGCACTCCTATATGCAGCCAGTGACTTGTGTTCGTGACAGATTTGTGTTGTTGCCGCTCGGTAAAACGGGCATAATCTAACATCCAAAAGGTTTTGAGTACGCAAAGCCTTTTGCGGATCATGTCTATTTTAAATGTTTGCTGTGAAATCATAACGAGTATCATAAATAGTATATTGAGGTAACCAAGGACATATTTTGGTGTTTGTTTGTGATAAGGAGTCCAACAAAACATTAGATATTATTCATTTTGGTGCTCTGGTTGATCTGTCGTCAAGAAGAAGCAGCAAAGTAGGGCTCATGTAGCTTACCACTGATGACAGGTGTGATTAGCGTAACTAGCAAGGTTCTGACATCAGTGCTCTGGACTTTAGAGCGGTAAATATCCGCGTGGAGCATCTGGAAATTTATTTTGTTGGGGCCTAAATCCCCTCTTTAAGGGGTTTTAAACATCTATTTAGTACTACCTATTCATATATCTTCCATTCATAAGACGACACAACCAATTTACAATGACGCCAAAAATATTCAAACGGAGAGAATATAGTTGGCTTGCTTAATATTTAAAATAGAGTTTAGACACTTAACAGCCCAACAAGCAGAGCAAACACAAGAATAACAGGAGCCCCTGGTCCATGTTTGTAAGACGACGCGCAACCCTGAAAGGTTTAACATGACTTATCCTGATGTACTGCCCGTGGCTCCTGCCCCCCAACCACCTGATCCCATTTAAAGCCATTCCTCTAGGTAAGTGTAAAATATTTGGAAAATGTTTTATGGGCTCGTACTTTAAAGAGCAGAGCCCCTCAATCGCAGAGCCATGCTTCCCAAACTGATTCAGGGCGGCTGAATGTCGTGGCGTACTGCTGCATTTGTTATGCAGCCTGATAACTAATTAACATCCCATCCTATTTAATACTGATTGCAGTGCTTTGTAGTACTTCCTTTGTCCTTTTCCTTCTTTCCTATACTTTGTCATGCCCAGAAGGGTGGCCAGCGACAGAGTAGTATGTAGAGATGTAGAGCACTTAATCCCGACATTGATTTGTTGGTTTCATAGCTGACCGGACCCAGCTGTAAGTCCAATCACCCTCCCTGTTACTTCCATGTCTATTACTTTCCCATGTTTAGCTGTTGGCTACTACTCCCTTCATATAAATCCGTCTTAACTGCTTCAACCTATGGACGTGGCAGGCTGTTTGCATCTTCAGTAGGCTCATGCACTGAGATGTGTGGCTAGGTAATGGCTCCTCCAGGTACTTAGTGCTGTACACTCAGAGATGCTTGAGCAGTCTACCTGGCGCGATGCTGCCTCTTCTGTTTACTTCCTTAAATCGAAACAACAACAACACTCCCATTCATTTGTGAACAAGCTAGTTGATCGTATGAGAATAGAGGCTAGCAATTGAATGAATTGATTGAGGGTCGTTTCCCACTGTTCTGATCCTTAAATCCTTCGGATCCTGGGTCAGCTTAGAGACCTTGAAATTGAGCAGCCATGCATGCAACAAACTGGCCTTCTTTGCAATCCAATTAAACTTAGAAACCTTTGTCTCACTCACGTAATTAACATTATCAAACAATGTACGTTAGAGGCGAGTATGTTTTAAACAATGGTCAAAAACTACCAGCACCAGGAATTCCGCTGTCTTTCAGAAGTGTAAAGCAAGGTTATCCTCTATCCCCTCTCCTCTTTTCATTTTTATCAATGGTGTGTATGATGAGTTTGGAAGTGGCTTTGTGGGTGCTGCTACGGGCATTGAGGGCATAAGGGTGACTCACATGCTTTATGCTGATGACTTGACTCTGATAGCTATTTAGAATAGTCGATAATAATGATAGAACAGATCACTATCTTAGTTCAATTACAAATGTTGAGACATGTATGCTGCTAGCAAAGGACTTACAGTAAATGTGCAGGAATTTTACATAGTTGAATTCAATGCGTACCGTGATTCTGCAGTTCCTGTTTTCCGTCGCTACAATCAGGAGCTTGGCATTTACCTGCCTGAGATTGCTGTTGTATGACAAGCACATGAACCATGCTGTGTCCCATGCTTTGAGGCATTAAAATGCAGCTATACGCAGAGTGAAGAACTTGATATGAAAAGAAAAAGAATGCAGATAGTGTAAACACGACCGGCATGGATTAGAAAAGGATGTTGATTTGTGTTCTGCACCACCCAATGGATGCAGGGACACAACATCCCATCTGGAGAACAAAATAAGAGGAGCTTTTCAGTGGGGAATAAGTGGTTGGGAGGCAGAAGCCTGCACACCACCAGGAGTATTGCTCATATGTTTGTGGGGGTTGTTCTCAATGTCTCGTCTCATCTGTATGATTTTGGACGCAGATCTGATTGCATGCAGGCTTAATGTTTTCATGAGTGCTGTGGCATGCAGACTGGTAACGCCGAGGCTGTAGAGTGGGTTCCTTGTGTTGCTGATGTAGGTGGTGCCTGTTGCTCCTAGCAAGAAGGTGTGAAGGGTTTTGCGGTGTTTGAGTAAGCGATGCATTAGCAGCTTACGTTGTTCTCGTGCCTTTTCTGCTTGTTGTAAAGGAAGTGTCTACACAGTATTTAATTTAAATTAAACGTATATTGAGTTTATTTGGTTGTATGTCTCTTGGTTTCATAGCCAGGGGGTATGGATTGGCAGTGCCATCTGCTAGTTTATCACGGGCAACCCTTCTTGCATAATTGGCAGACCTAGTTTGATACATTTTGTTGGGTTTCATTTGGGGCGTGGTTGCTGGGTCGGAGTAACTATCATTGCATCTGGCTTGCTTAATTTCCGCCGCTGCTGTGCATTGAGATTGGAAGGTAAGATCCAGGTTGGAACCATTCCTATCTGTATCTCTTCTGAAGGGCGTAAAATGCCTTGTTGTACCATCTTTTTACGACTGCCTATGCCTGCTTGTGCTAGCAGGCATGCACCCTGTGTACCTTGTTGGATCGCTTTTAGAATCATTTCGTCCAGCAGCGTTGTGCCTGTTAATAATCATTTTATTTGTAATGGGATGACTGCAGCCTGACAGCATGTGGTAGGTGCCGTCTAACTTCTGGCAGATGGGGCAGATTGGTGGGCCTTCTATATGGTTGCACTGATCGGCACGCTTCTGGTTGTATATCAAATATGTGCGGCAGAGCACGACATTCTTCTTTACTCCAGAGGTGACACTTGCATTTTTCCAAAACGAGCTACTTATGTCTTTCTCACAATGCCTTCCTTGATCAGTTCTTGGTATTTTGTGTAGCACTTTGTGGACCGATGGTTTGAAACCTTTTTTTATTCAGGACTTAGTTTGAATTGGACATGCATGTGTGCTTTTACAGCATCGAGTCTGAGAAGAAATGAAAAGCCTTTCTGCTGGAGGCCCTGGTTGGCAGGTGTTCTGAGTATCTGGTAGGCAAGCTGGGGGAGGGTTTTCCACCCTTGCTGGCCAGAATATGGATGAATGGGGATGGGCGTCGGTGTTAATGTGGATATCATGGCCACTTTGATATTCCGCAGAGCACTTTGCTATGGCATCAGCGCACTCATTCCCTAGGATGCCAGCATGTGCTGTAACCTTGCAGAGATGGATGGTGTCTTTAGATGGCTGGATGTGGTGTACGATGGTTTCGCAGCGAGTAGAGGATGCTATTTCTTAGTTGCCATAGTGCACCAGCGCTGTCTGTCTCAATGTGGGTGTGTTCATTTATCAAAGCAGCAGCACATCCTGCTAGCTCGGCTCTGTTTATGGTTTTGTTGCTACTTGTCCCTCCAGGATTTACTGTGGTGATTTTGTTGGACTGTAAATGGTAGACTCCAGCTCCAATAGACTGAGATCCATTTTCTTTGTAACA